>ENA-OPCL01000027-OPCL01000027.1-human-gut-metagenome-genome-assembly--contig:-NODE-27-length-124131-cov-15.932920_pt1 | contig 124131 bp, 115 predicted proteins | sample MGYA00241251_ERZ501482 | MGnify/ENA primary metagenome ERZ501482 (study PRJEB25962, sample SAMEA2042581) | human gut metagenome | biome: human gut; feature: human-associated habitat; material... | reverse complement strand
CGCCCCCGATAAGCCCGACGACGCTCTGTTCGATATGCTCGGCGCGGAAAGCTTCCAAAAGCAGCTCGAGCGCGGCAACATAGAAGTCGCGCCCCTCGCCTATATGCGCGGACGCACGCTTGACGACAGCTTCATTATCCTCGACGAGGCGCAGAACACCTCGGTTGAGCAGATGAAGATGTTTTTGACCCGTCTCGGCTTCAACTCGAAGATGGTGGTCACGGGCGATATAACCCAGATAGACCTGCCCGACGGCAGGCGCAGCGGTCTTGTCGACGCCGTAAAGGTTCTCAAGGATGTCGACGATATTCAAATAGTCAGGTTCAACGAGCGTGATGTGGTCAGACATAAGCTCGTTCAGGATATAATCAAAGCCTACGAAAAACATGAGGATGTGAAGAAGAAGAAATGAGAGGCAAAGTTAAAGTAATCATCACAAACGACCAGAATGAGGTCAAAATTCCTACGGGAGTAAGAATGCTCGTACGCCGCGCCTGTACCGCGGTACTGACCCTTGAAGAGTTCAACGATCCCGCCGAGATAAGCGTCCGCTTTGTGGACGACGAGGAAATACACAAGCTCAACCGCGAATACCGCGATACGGACAGGAGCACCGACGTGCTCTCATTCCCCTTAGGCGAAAACGGAGTATACGACACAAATCTCGACACGGGCGCAAAGATGCTCGGCGACATAGTTATTTCTATCCCCCACGCCGTCAACCAGGCAGAGCGCTTCGGACATACGCTTCAGCGCGAGATAGCTTTCCTCACCGTACATTCAATGCTCCACCTGCTCGGCTATGACCATGAGAAAGGCGGAATCGAGAGCGTGCGTATGCGCGAGAAGGAGGAGACCGTCTTAACTCAGCTCGGTCTGCCCAGAAGCGGAAGCTACTATATGGGTGACGAATAAATGAAAGGTCTGCTCAAGAGCTTTGCCTATGCGGGCTGCGGAATCGCCACCTGTATAAGGCAGGAGAGAAATATGCGCATACATCTTGTGTGCATGATATATATGTACTCCTACCTGCTCATCTACGACTTCTTTGAGGTCTCGCGTACTCAGTTTGCGATAATATTTATTGCCAACGCGATAGTTGTTATGGGCGAGCTGTTCAACACCGCTATAGAAGCGGTCGTTGACATGGCGGAGGAGAAGTTCAGCGAGAAGTACAACCGCCTTGCTAAAATATCGAAGGACACTGCGGCGGGAGCCGTGCTCGTCGGCGCGATATTCGCCGTATGCACGGGCATTGCCATACTCGGCCAGCCCGAGGCGTTCAAGGCAATGTTCGCCTACTATGCCGAAAAGCCATATATGATAGCGGTGCTTGTGCTGAGCCTTGCGCTGAGCTTCGTATTCATATTCACGGGCTTTAATTTTAAGAAGAACAAATAAACAAAATGACCGCTGACTGTCATATCAGCGGTCATATATATAAGGAGAAGTTATGACTCAGACAAGAACTGCTTTCATTGCCATAGTCGGCTGTCCGAATGTCGGCAAGTCGTCGATACTCAACCGCCTGCTCGGTCAGAAAATCGCCGTCGTGTCGCCTAAGCCGCAGACTACGCGCACAAAGATAATGGGCGTGCTGACGGAGAATGACGTTCAGCTCGTTTTCACCGATACCCCCGGCTTCCATCGCCCGCGCACAAAGCTCGGAGAGAAGATGGTCAAGGCCGTCAGCGACAGCATCTCGGGCGTTGACGCCTGTCTCTTTGTCGTTGAGCCTTCGGGAGAGCTGCGCGACGCGGAAAAGGATCTTCTCAGCAAGTTTAAAAAAGAGAAAATGCCCGTAATTCTTGCCATAAATAAAATAGATTCGGTCAAGCAGAAGGAGCTGCTCATAGAGCGCATGGCGCAGTTTTCCGCGCTCTACGACTTCGAGGCGATAGTCCCCTGCTCCGCGCTCAAGGGCGACGGCTTCGGCGAGCTCAAGGACGAGCTCTTTAAGCAGCCTCAGCCCTCGCCGCATTTCTTCCCCGACGACACTCTGACCGATCAGCCCGAGCGTGTTATAGCGGCCGAGATAATCAGAGAAAAGCTCTTGAATCTCCTTGACGACGAGGTGCCGCACGGCGTGGCGGTCTGCATAGAGCGTATGCACGAGCGCGAGGACTCGGACATAACCGATATCGACGCGACTGTCTACTGCGAGCGCGAGAGCCACAAGGGTATAATAATCGGCAAAAAGGGCGAGATGCTCAAAAAGGTTTCGACGAGGGCGCGCGAGGATATGGAGCGCTTCTTCATGTGCAAAATCAATCTCCACTGCTGGGTCAAGGTCAAAGAGGGCTGGCGCAACAGAGAGGGACTTATCCGAAATTTCGGGCTTGACAACGAATAATTTTTCCTGTCATAAATCGCCGCGCGGTGAAAAAAATATTTTTACACTGCACGGAGGAGCGCTTGGCGCGTTTATGATAGATGAGAAGCTCGGACAAAAGCAATGTTCAAAATGCGTGGAACGAATTTAAGCTGAGCGGCAAGGTCGAGGATTATCTTCGCTATGCCGAGATAAATACAGTCGGCGGAGGTGAAACGGCAAGTGCAGACGCAGACAGAGGGGCTGATAATCAAGTCCCGCGATATCAATGAAAACGACACCGTCGTTAAAATCCTGACGGGCGATTTGGGGCTTATCTCAGCCTTTGCAAACGGCACAAAGAGGGTCAAGAGCCGAACCGCGAGCGCCGCCGTCTCGCCCATGACTTACTCCCGCCTGACCCTCTACCGCGGGCGCGAGAGCTACATAATCGACGACGCAAAGGCCATAGATGTGTTTTTCGGCCTGCGCGAGGACATAGAAAGGCTGTCGCTTGCCAACTACTTCTGCGAGCTTGCGGGCGAATTTTCGCCCGAAAACACCGAAGCTCACGAGTTTTTGAGCCTGACGCTCAATCTCCTGCATCTGCTGTCCGAGGACAAGCGCAGTGCGGACTTTCTAAAGCCCGTAGGCGAGCTGCGTATGCTCGCGCTTGCGGGCTATATGCCCGACCTCGTCGGCTGCCAAGCCTGCGGAAACGAGCTGCCTGACGAGCCTGTGTTCAGCCTGCGCCATGCGGGATTTTTCTGCCGCGGCTGCGCCCCGGACGGCGAGGGAGAACCCGTAACGCCGGGAGTTATAAACGCCATGCGCCATATCTGCACTTGCGACGACCGTGCTCTGTTCGCGTTCCGTATGCCGGACAGCTCGCTGAAAATCCTCGGCGACATAACCGAGCAATACCTGCTTCTCCAGCTCGGGCACAAGTTGAGAACACTGGATTTTTACAAGAGCATAAAGATGTGAGCGTTGCGGATATCCAGATTCGGATGTCCGCTTTTTTAACCACTGCCTATTCTATTGCCCTCAGAAAACCGCCTATAAAGTTTTTGCTTTTAAAAATTTTTATTGACAAAACCGCAACATTCCAGTACACTAATGTCAAATACAATAGAAGGTGGTTTGATCAATGAAAAATTTTGTACATTTCATCTCTTGCATTATGTATGTCAGTTCACTGTCGTGAGACTATAGTTCAGAATTTTAATTCTATGGGAATATAAGGAGAATAGAAATGGACAAAAAGCGAACCGAAAACAATCTCGAAAGCGTCAGCGCTATAACCGAAAAACGGCTAAAGTTTTCAATCGCCATGATAGTGCTCTTCTTCGTCAGCGGCATATGCGCTATTTATATATACGGCGTTGTCACATGGTGCGTCTGCGCCTTTTGGATCGCCTACCTCATCATAACTGTTATAATGACATACCGAAACACAGCCGATGTCAAAGACAATCTATATGACGCACTCGACGAGCTTGACGAACGCTACGCGGCTTTTGAGGCACAAAACAGGGAACTCAAAGCGCAGAACAAAGAGCTTTTGGAAAAGCTCAATCGAATTGAGGCAATGCTCAACGCCGCCGAGAATCCCGAAGCAGAAAATACCGAAGAACACTGAATAACCAAATATAATCAAAGCCGCGATTCACACTCCCCCGTGAACCGCGGCTTATTTTATCCCGTAGTGCTCTCGCTCTGCGCGGCGGTTTTTGTCGGGAAGTCGAAGCCCTGCATGAAGCCGTTGAGCTCGGTCGAGCAGACGTCTCCGCCTATCACCGCGCCCTCGTAGACGAGAATATTCGCCTGCACCGTCCCGTATGCGCCCTCGTAGCCGGGGTAGTTTTTTATGCTGTAGGTCCAACGCTTTGCGCGTTTGCCCGCATAGGGCGTCAGGTCGAGATTCTGCGCCTTTTGAATCTCGTTATATTTCTCGTACCCTCTGTCGAACTCGGCGGGAATTATAACCTCGGCTACTTCAACGGGATCCTCCTCTATCTCCCAGCCGAACTGCGACAGAAACGCCGTGCGCTCCGAGGCATTCGACGCCTTCAGACTTATCGCGTTTTCCTTTACTGCGGGCTTTCCGCGGTTTATCAGCAGCACTATCGCCGCCGCCGCGAGCACTGCCGCGAACGCCGTCAAGGCAATTTTAAGCTTTGAGGATTTGACTGAAAATACGAACACGTTTCTTCGCCCCTTCGCGCTTATATCATGGATAATCAATATATATGCTTCTCTCTTCGGAATTATCACGGTTGACAAATCTTGTCAAAATGGTAATATAATAGTGTAATATATACCCGGCGCTGTGCCATATAGGGTCAACGCCGCATCCGGAGGCACAAAAGACATGAAAAAGCGCAGTCTCATCCCCTTTGCAGTCCTCGCCGCAACTGCGGGCGCGGGAGCGGCAGTCGGCAGAAAGCTAAAGACCGATAAGGCTTTCCGCCGCGACTTTGACGACGCGGTGGGAAAGGGCATTCTCGCCGCCGTAGGCAAGCTGGCTCATAAACTCCCCGAGCCGAATTTCGGCGATATTTCCGACTATGAGAGCCGTGATTTTTATCCCGGACACAGTGAGTTTGCCACATCCGGCAAGCGCGGCGCGAGGTGGCGTCTCGGCTATGCGCGGCGCAGTCTCGTCCCCGACGACTATAATCAAAAGGACTACTACATAGCGGGCTATCTCTCCTATCCCCCGAATGTCATGAGCGGAGTTATCGACGACCAGGCGGTGCGCGTAATCTGCCTCGACGACTCGAGCGGGCGCGGGAGCGTCGTTTTCGCCGTTATCGACTGCGTCGGGATATCCGGCGCGGACATACGCCGCATACGCGCAAGGCTCGCCGACTTTGCAAAAGAAAACAACATCGTTTCCGTAAATATTTCATCTATCCACTGCCACAGCGCAATAGACACGCAGGGGCTTTGGGGAGACCTGCCCAAGATGCTCAAGAATAACGTCAGGGCGGTAAAGGACGGACGTTACGACGATATTATCTCCGGGCGCGACCCCGAGTTTATGGAAAATCTGTTTGAGAAAACTGCGGACGCGATAAAAGAGGCGTTTAATTCCATGCAGCGCGGAAAGCTCACCTATGTGCGTACCGACGCTATCGACTTCGCGCGCGACAAGCGCCCGCCCTATGTTTGGGACAGGGACATAGTCCGCCTGCGCTTCATCCCCGACAACGGCTCAAGGGAGACCGTGGCCGCGTTCATGGCGGCTCATCCGACCGCTTTAGGCGCGAAGAATACGAAGCTCAGCTCCGACTACATCTCCGCCATGGAGCAGGAGATAAATAAGGCGGGCAGGAACTTTATCTTTTTCCAGGGCGCGGAGCTTGCGATAGCTCAGCAGCGCGACTGCATAACCGAGCACGACGGCTCGGAGGGCTGGCAGGAATACGGCAGGACAATAGGGCGCTTCCTAAACTCTATCCCCGATGAACGGGAGAGGCGCGTTGCGACTTTTATAAATATCAGAAACCGCGAAATTTTCATCCCTGCGGACAATCCGATACTTATCGCCGCCGCAAAGACGGGACTTGTCAACAACACCGTTTTGCACGACGCGAATGAGGAGTCCGGCTACTGCTTTGTCAGCGAAATAGGCTACGCGGAGATAGGCAGGGAGCTGTCTCTTGCGCTTATCCCCGGCGAGCTCGCGCCCGAGATTTTGCTTGGCGGAGCCTACGGCGCGGACGAGAGCTTCAACCGCACAGCCTGGGAGTATCCGCCCATGCGCGACATGATCCCCGAGGGCAGAGAGCTCAGCGTTATAGGTCTTTGCAACGACGCGACGGGATATATAATTCCCGACAACGACTACGGCAGCGTCATAGCGAAGGATCACTACGAGGAGGCGGTCTCGGCGGGAAGGCGCGCGGGGTCGACTGTAACCGAAGCTTTCGGAGAGCTTGTCAAAAGTCTCCGATAAAAATAAAATACAACGGAGGGAAACCCCATGCGCAAAAACATCCGGCGAATCTTCAGCATCATTCTTGCGGCGATACTGCTGCTCTGCGCGAGCCTGCCCGTTTTCGCAAAGAGCGAAAAATGCTCCTGCGGCACGCCGCCCGTAATCTACGTCGCGGCCTTGGGCAGCGCGAAGCTCTATCTTGACAAGGGCACGGAGAACGAGCGTCTGCTGTTCAGACCCGACACCGCCGCTTATCTGCGCCTTGCCGCGCGTCTCGCCCCGGCGATAGCGCGCCTCGCCATAGACAAGAACTATGACGCTTTCGGCGACGCGCTCATCGACGGAGTCCGCGGCGTCTTCGGCGATTTGCAGATGGACGAAAACGGCGATTCCACAGACCGCGTGACCTCGGACGCCAAGCTGCCCGACAACCCCGACCACGGCGTTGACAAGAGCTACTATTTCGCCTACGATTTCCGCGAGGACCCGCTCACGGTTGCGGACAAGCTGCACGAATACATCGCCTGCGTAAAGAAGCTGACCGGACACGACACCGTGCTTCTTCGTGCCTCGTCCATGGGCGGCGTTATGACCATGGCGTATTTCTACAAATACGGCACCGACGGCATAGACGCCTGCATATTCCAGTGCTGCCCCATACTCGGCACGCAGGTGGCTGGCGACCTGTTCACAAAGAAAATCGTCATTGACCCCGAGGCCCTCGTCCGTTACGCCTCGCAGCTGCCGACAGACGAGCAGTGGCAGTCCGATCTGCTCTGCATAGTGCTTGATATGCTGAACTACGCGGGTGTTTTCAAAGCCCTCGTCGGCGTTGCGGATAAGCTGCTCGAAAATCTGACGGACAGGGTGTTTGAAGAGCTCATGTACCCCGTGTTCGGCTCGATGCCCGGAATATGGAGCTTTGTGACGGACGACGAATACGAGCAGGCGAAAAAGATGGCGTTCGACGAAAACACCTCGAAGCGTTTAATCTCCCGTCTCGACGAGTATCACTACAACGTCCAGCGCAAGGCGGGCGAGATACTGAACAGAGCTAAGAACAACGGCGTGAAAATAATGATAGTCGCGGGCTACAACAAGCAGCGCACGCCGCTCGTCGAGTCCTATATGTCAAACAGCGACGCGACGGTTGACACGAAATACGCCTCCGTCGGCGCGACTGTGGCAGACCTCGGCTCCGCTCTCCCCGAAGGCTATGTTCAGAAGAATGAGACGGGCGTTCACGACCACCTCTCGAAGGACGGCGTGATAGACGCATCGACCTGCCTCCTGCCCGAGAACACCTGGTTCATAAAGGATATGCTCCACTGCAAGATACACGACGGACACAAGGAGATGTACAACCTGTTCTTCTATTCGGACTCTGTAACAGACGTCTGGTCGAATGAAAAATATCCGCAGTTTTTACAAAATGATGCAAACGCAAAGACACTCACTCCCATAGGCACTCAGGCAAGACCCGCTGCATCGAACGGCGGTTCGGGCAGCTCGAAAGAGCCGCTGACCCCGCAGACCGGTTCGGCCTCATTTGCGGCGGTTATCCCGCTCCTGTTTGCCCTGCCCGCGGGAGTTGTTTCGAGGCGGCGCAAACGCTCATAAGAGAAAATTGCAACAGCCGACGGCCATATGTTCCGCTGTCGGCTGGTTTTTCTTTAACAAGCCGAAAATATTTTGTAAAACCTACTTCTTCGCTCTTGAAATAGGCGCAAATAATGTATAAAATAAGCTTGTAATTATTATACGGAAAGGTCGTGCAAATATGGCAAGATTTCTCTATTCCGCCTTCTCCGACGAAGCCGCCGACAGCATTGACGGTCAGATAGCCGCCTGCAAGGCAAACGGCGTGACTCACATGGAGCTGCGCGGCGTTGACGGCAAGAACATCTCCGAGTTCTCCGTTGACGAGGCTAAGTCGCTCAAGGAAAAGCTTGACGCAAACGGTATGAAGGTCTCCTCCATAGGCTCCTACTACGGAAAAATCGAGATTACCGACGATTTCGAGCCCCATTTCGAGGGCTTCAAAAACACCGTCGAGGTCGCAAAGATACTCGAAGCGAAGTATATCCGCCTATTCAGCTTCTATTTCACAAAGGGCGAGAGCTACGAGGAATACCGCTCCGAGGTCATGCGCAGAGTCAGAGCCATGGCCGAGTATTCAAAGGAGCGCGGAGTCCTCTGCTGCCACGAGAACGAGCGCGGAATTTACGGCGATATCCCCGAGAGATGCCTTGACCTCCACAGGGAGCTGGGCGACGTCATCGGCGGAATCTTTGACCCCGCAAACTTTATTCTCAACGGCGTTGAAATTCTCCCCGCATATGATTTGCTCGAGCCCTACATAACATATATGCACGTCAAAGACGCGATAGGCGCCGAGGAGACCGTGGTTCCCGCGGGTCAGGGCGACGCTCATTTTGACGAGCTCATCCGCCGCTTCAACAAAAAGGACGGCGAGAGATTCCTCTCCGTCGAGCCGCACCTCAAGGTGTTTGATGCTTTAAAGACCATAGAGCGCGACGACAGCCTCTCGCTGAAAATGGATAAGTTCACCTACCCCGACAACAACGCGTCCTTTGCCGCCGCGGTCGGCGGAATAAAGGAAGTTGTCGCAAGAGTTAAGACGCTGCGCTACGGCATAATCGGCATAGGCAACATGGGCTCGGCTCACTTGGGCTATTATCTCGACGGACTCATCCCCGAGATGGTTCTCACGGCGATAGCCGATATCGATCCCGCAAAGCTTGAGCGCGCCGAGAAAAAGTGCCGCGAGAGAAGCTGCGAGATAAAATATTTCGACTCCGCCGAGGCTCTTATCGACTCGGGCGAGGTCGACGCGGTCATAGTCGCAACGCCGCACTACTCGCACCCGCCGATAGTCGAATACGGTCTGACCCACGGGGTTCACGTGCTCGGCGAAAAGCCCGCGGGCGTCTACACAAAGCGAGTTCGCGAGATGAACGAGGTCGCCGCAAAGAGCGACAAGGTGTTTGCGCTGATGTTCAATCAGCGGACGAATCCCATGTATATCAAGCTGCGCGAGATAGTGCAGAGCGGCGAATACGGCGGACTGCACCGCTTCAACTGGATAATCACCGACTGGTACCGCACGCAGGCATATTATAACTCCGGCGGATGGCGCGCCACCTGGAGCGGCGAGGGCGGCGGCGTGCTACTCAACCAGTGCCCGCATCAGCTCGATCTGTGGCAGTGGATAACCGGTATGCCCGAATCCATTCAGGCGCAGTGCTCCATAGGCAAGTGGCACAATATCGAGGTCGAGGACGACGTGACTATATATGCCGAATATAAAAACGGCGCTACGGGCGTATTTATAACGACCACCGGCGACGCGCCCGGCACAAACAGGCTCGAAATAACGCTCGACCGCGCAAAGTTAGTCTGCGAGAACGACAGCATAAGAGCCTATATTCTCGACGAGTCCATGACCGAGTTCAGCAGAACCGCCGAAGAGGGCTTCGCAAAGCCCGGCGGTCACTGGGAGGATATCGACTATGTCGACACGGACACCGAGCAGCACGTTGCGGTCACGAATGCGTTCGCGGCGCATATCCTGCACGGCACACCTCTCATCGCGCGCGGCGAGGAGGGCATAAACGGCCTGACCATCTCGAACGCGGCGCACCTGTCCTCATGGCTCGGCAGAAAAATCACGCTCCCGATAGACGAGGATCTGTTCTATGAGGAGCTTCAGAAGAAGATAGCCTCGTCCTGCGGCAAGAAGGAGCCCGTAAAGGAAGTTGTCGTTGAGGATATGTCCTCGACCTACGGCTCATAATCAATAAAAACAGAGGTAGACTATGAAGATATCTATTGTGGGCTGCGGCGGAATAAGCCGCACCCACATCGGGGCTGTCCGCGAAATACCGGACGCCCGGATAATAAGCGTTGCGGACTGCATTCCCGAACGCGCCCAAGCGGCGGCCGAGCAATGCGGCGCGAAGGCGTACACGAGCCTTGAGACTATGCTCTCGGGCGAGAAGCCGGATATTTTGCATATCTGCACTCCGCACTGTCTCCATGTTCCCATGGCAGTTTACGCCATGGAGCGCGGAATAGACGTGCTGTGCGAAAAGCCCTGCGCCATGACGGAGGAACAGCTCAAAGCGCTGCGCGACTGTCAGCACAGGACGGGACGGCAGTTTGGCGTCTGCTTTCAAAACAGATATAACCGCTCGGTACGGTATCTTAAAGATATCATCGACTCGGGCCTGTACGGCGAGCTTATCGGCATGAGGGCTTTCGTCACCTGGAAGCGCGACGCGGACTACTACGCGAGCGGCGACTGGCGCGGGAAAAAGGCCACCGAGGGCGGCGGAGTGCTGATAAATCAGGCTCTTCACACGCTTGACCTTATGAATATGCTCGGCGGCGGGGTAAAAGCCGTGACCGCCCACTGTTCAAACGACCACCTCAGGGGCATAATAGAGGTTGAGGACACGGTGAGCGTATTTGCGGAATTTTCGCGCGGCTTTCGCGGAGTTTTCTTTGCGACAACCGCAAACGCCGTCACCTCCCCAATAATACTCGAAGCAAACTTCGCCGACCGCTCCATACGCATAGAGGGCGACAGCGTGTTTGAGCAAAAGGACGGCAAGCTCACTCCCGTGCTCGACGCGGACAGCTTTGTTAACCACGGCAAAGCCTGCTGGGGCAGCGGCCACGCCGCGCTGATACGCGATTTCTATGAGTCCGTAACGAGCAAGCGCCCGTTTTCGATAGACGCGGACGAGGGCGGCAAGGCAATTGAGCTTCTGCTCGCCATATATAAAAGCGCGGAAAAGGACGAACGCATAGAGTTATAAAGAAGAAAGGGAAGATAAAAATGCAGATGACTTTTCGCTGGTTCGGCGACACTAAGGACACGGTATCGCTCGAACAGATAAGGCAGATACCGGGCGTCAAAGGCGTTGTCCCCGCACTGCACACCCTGCCCGCGGGCGAAGCATGGCCGCTCGATATGATAACGGACATGAAGAGAGAAATCGAGGCGGCGGGGCTTACTATGGAGTGCATAGAGAGCGTCAACGTCCACGAGGATATCAAGCTCGGCAACGAAAACGCGGACAGATATATAGACAACTATATCGAGTCCATTCGCAATCTCGGCAAGGCGGGCGTCAGAGTGATATGCTACAACTTCATGCCCGTTTTTGACTGGACGCGCACCGATCTTGCCATGGATATGGGCGACGGCGCTACCTGTCTTTCGTATAACGGCAAGCAGATAGAGGGCAAAAGCCCCGAGGATATGTTTCGCGAGATAGACGAGAACTCAAACGGCTACGCAATGCCCGGCTGGGAGACCGAGCGCATGGGCGAGATAAAGGAGCTGTTCAAAAAATACAAGGGCGTGACCGAGGACGACCTCGTTGAAAATCTCCGCCATTTTCTGCGCCGTATAACTCCCGTATGCGAGGACTGCGGCGTTAAAATGGCTATTCATCCGGACGATCCGCCATGGGGCATATTCGGTCTGCCGAGGATAATCAAGAACACCGCCGACCTTGAGCGCCTGCTCTCGCTCGTTGACAGCGACATAAACGGCATCACCTTCTGCACGGGCTCGCTCGGCGCGTCTAAAGACAACGACCTGCCCGCGATGATAAGAAAATTCGGCGACAGGATATATTTCGCGCATCTGAGAAACGTTCTCAGGCGAGACGGCTGGTTCAACGAGACCTCCCACCTGTCCTCGGACGGCTCACTCGATATGTACGAGATAGTCAAAGCGCTCTATGAGAGCGGATTCGACGGCTATATCCGCCCCGATCACGGCAGAATGCTGTGGGGCGAAAAGGCGCGCCCCGGCTACGGCCTCTATGACCGTGCGCTCGGAGCGGCATATATAAACGGACTTTGGGAAGCCGTTTCAAAATCCGAAAGGAAAGGAAGATAACCATGGTACACGAAAATCTCAACGGCCGCGTTGCGGTCATAACGGGCGGCGGCGGAGTGCTCTGCAGCGGCTTTGCAAAGGATCTTGCGGCTCAGGGCGTTAAGGTTGCGATACTCGACCTGCGCGAGGACGCAGCGAAGAAGGTCGCGGACGAGATAAACGCGGCGGGCGGCACGGCTCTTGCGGTCGGTTGCAACGTGCTCGAGAGCGAGAGCCTTGAGGCGGCGCGCGAGAAGATAAACGCCGAGCTCGGCTCATGCGATATCCTGATAAACGGCGCGGGCGGCAACTCCCCGCTCGGCACAACCACGAAGGACACGCTTGAGCTTGAGGACATAGCCCACAAGGCGGAGGGCGTAAAAACCTTCTTCGACCTCGACCCCAAGGGCATAGAGTTTGTTTTCAATCTCAACTTCCTCGGCACTCTGCTCACGACGCAGTGCTTCGCAAAGGACATGGTGGAAAAAGAGAACGCAACTATTCTCAACATCTCCTCCATGAACGCCTACAGACCCCTCACGAGAATCCCCGCATATTCCGCGGCAAAGGCGGCTGTCTCGAACTTCACCCAGTTCATGGCCGTGCATTTTGCCGATGTCGGCATCAGAGTCAACGCCATTGCGCCCGGATTTTTCTCGACTAATCAGAACAAAACCCTGCTCTTCAACGAGGACGGCTCGCTCACCGCGCGTTCGAACAAGATAATCACCCACACTCCCCTGCGCCGCTTCGGCGTGCCGGAGGATCTGACGGGCGCTCTGCTGTTCCTCTGCGACGAGAGTCAGTCGGGCTTTATAACCGGCGTTATTCTCCCCGTTGACGGCGGCTTCTCCGCTTATTCGGGAGTATAAAAAAAGTTAAACCGTCCGTTTTGCGGATGACAAAAAATCCTACCCAAAAATGGGTAGGATTTTTTCATATGTTCAGATTTGCGGCAGACGTCGGCACTCCGCCGCGACTTTCCGACTTAACCACACAATAAACAGCCGCAACGGGGCAAGCTGCTGCGGCCGTCTGAGGTCTAATTAACGCCGATCGGGGTCGGGCGGTTTTTTATATTGCTTCTTTTTCCGCGGCTTTCCCGTCCCCGTTTTTCACGGTAAAGGCTCTTGATATCGCCGCCATGGTGTGTCTGACTCTGCGCGCCATCTCGGCGGGCGGCTCGGGGTCGGGCTCGTTGAGCCAGCGTATCAGCGCGGACACAGTGCCGTCGGCAATAAATGTGGCGAGAAACTCGGTGTCGTCCTCGCTGTCAAGCAAGTTCCCTATAAGCTCTCTGATTACCGGGTGTATCTGCGTGCGGAAATAGTCTCTGAACGAATTCTGACCGGTCATCCGAAGCGCGTTGCGGTAAAACTCGCGGTCGGAATAGAAGTATTCGCAAATCTCTTCAAAATCGGCGATATGCCCCGGGCGATTGCGTATCTCGTTGAATTCCGTGTCAAATATCCAGTTGACAAGCTCATACTTATCGCAGAAATGGTAATAAAAGCTTTTGCGGTTCATTCCGCATTTTTCGCATATGTCTCCAACGCTTATCTTCGTCAACGGCTGAGTTTCCATCAGTTCCTTGAGCGACGAAGCGAGCGCCTTCTTCGTTATGAGCGAATCCGGCATATCCCCTATTTCCTCCCTTAGCTTTCCCTATCCGCTTTATTTTATCACAAAAGCCCCTATGTTTCAACCCCCGCTATCCTCGCGCCGCCTATCACCTCGTCGCCGAGATAGAACGCCGCAAACTGCCCCGGAGTTACCGACCGCTGCGGCTCTGAGAATGTAACCCGCGCCGTATTCGGGGATTCAAATTCAATATGCGCCTGTGCGGCGGGCGCTCTGAATCTTATCTTTATAAGGCAGTCAACGCTGCCGCTCAGCTTCTCGCTTATTACATTTATTCCGTCAACGGCAAATTCTTTCGCATACTGCGCGCCGTCCTCGCCGAGGATAACGGCGTTTTTCTCCGGCACTATGCGCGTGACGAACATCGGGCGGCCGAACGCGCCGAGTCCCTTGCGCTGACCTACCGTGTAGTTCATTATGCCCCTGTGCCTGCCGATAACATTGCCCTGTATATCGATAAAATCGCCCTCACCCATATCCTCAAAGCCGCGCGAGCGGATAAAAGAGGAATAGTCGTTGTCGGGGATAAAGCAGACCTCCTGGCTGTCCTTCTTCTGCGCGACGGGCAGAGAGAGTCTTTGCGCGATATCGCGTATGGCGCTCTTCTCCATTCCGTCTATCGGGAACATCGCATGACAGAGCTGAAATCCCGAGAGCATACACAGAAAATAGCTCTGATCCTTGGCGCTCTGCGAGCGCATGAGCTTTGTCCGTCCGCCGCTCCTGTCGAGCGAGGCATAGTGACCCGTGGCAATATAATCGCCGCCGTTTGCAAGAGCGTAGTCGAGCATCGCGCCGAACTTTATCTCCCTGTTGCAGACTACACACGGATTCGGAGTCGCGCCGCGCAGATATTCGGCGGAAAAATAGTCCATGACCTTATTCTTGAATTCGGCTCTGAGGTCGAGCACCCGATGCTCTATCCCGATAGCCCGCGCCACTCTCTGCGCGTCCTCTATGTCGCCGTCCGCGCCGTCGCCGGGCTTCAGGCGCAGAGTAACGCCCACGGTGTCATATCCGCGCTCCTTGAGCAGAGCCGCCGCAACGGAGCTGTCAACTCCGCCGCTCATTCCTATAAACACGCGCTCCATTCCTGCGCCCCCCTTCGGCATTTTAAAAGATTATACCATATCCCGCCAAACTATGCAAAGCGTCAAAAGCCTTATCCTCCGAAATGATTTCGCCTATATAAAAGATATGTTTATATATTTTTTGTCTCTCTGTCTTTTTGTTGTTATTTTTCGCTTAACGCACGACCGCAGAAAAATAAAATCTCGAAATCCGCTTGCAGAAAGCGCAAAAAAAGAGTATAATATAAGATATATTGAGGGATTATGCGCTTTAGACATACGCACAGGCCCGTGCGCCGCGACCCTGATAATACAACATTCAAATTCGTCAAAAATGCGGCTCTTGTCATTGCCGGGTCTTATTTCCAAGGGAGGATTTATTTTGTCAGTCGATCTACACTGTCACACGAAGTTATCAAACAGTTCCATGGGTATTGACGACCTTATCATGCTCGCAAAAAAGCGCGGCGTCGATACTATTTCAATCACAGACCATGACTGCCAGGCGGGCTCTGTCCGCGGCAGAATCATAGCCGCAAGGCGCGGAGTGACCGTTGTCCCCGGCGTTGAGCTGTCCGCATCGGACGCCGAAACCGGCCGCCAGGTACATATTCTCGGTTACTTCTGCGACAGTCCGGACAGACTCGAGGAGCTCTGCCATAAGAACAACGCCGCGCGCAAAAAGGCGGGTCAGTATATGATTCTCAAGGCTGCTCAGCGCTATCCCATCTCCGCAGAGCTCGTCATGAAATGTGCCGCCGGCTCGACCGGAATTTTCGAGGAGCACATCATGCACGCGCTTGTCGAATGCGGTATCACGCAGGATTTCCACGGCGAGATATACGACGAGCTTTTCAACCCCGAGAGCCCGAAAAATATTGTTGTTGAGCCGAAGTTTATCGGCGTTAAAGAGGTTATCGACGCAATCCACGGCGCGGGCGGCATAGCCGTACTCGCTCATCCGTATAAATATAACAGCGTGCCCGGGCTTGACCGCTATGTCGAATACGGCATAGACGGCATCGAGGTCTGGTGCCCGTCGAGCAGCGAGGAGCAGCAGAAGGATATGCTCGACTACGCAAAGAGTCACAAGCTCCTTGCAATAGGCGGCTCGGACTTCAGCGGTATGTATAACCGCGGCACTGTCAGCATCGGCGATTTCAACACACCCGCCGCCGATTTCAAAGCACTCAGCGACTATAAGGCCATGCTCAAAAAGCGAGCCAAATAAGTTAGGAGGGATCGCAGTGCGCCCCGAAAACGACAATGACATAAAAGTGTTTCACCCGTCAAACGAAAAGAAAGAACACGCCGAGGAGTCTGCCGATCTCAGTCAGGACATTCTTCTCGCCGTGCAGGAGCTTGACGCGCAGCGTTCAAACGGCAATCTCCGCCGTGCACAAAAGCTCGGGAAGAAGCTCGCCCAAATTACGCCCGAAAATGCGGCGAGGCTCGGCGGAATAAACATAAAGGCAAAAGCCGACATAGACCCGCAGGAGCTGCCCTCAAATGTGCTCTATCAGGCGCGCGTGCTCATGCTCTTCACCGCGCAGCTGACTCTCCACCGCCTGCTGCCGCCCACGCTCTCGAACGAAGCGGTCAACTCCATGTACGACAACCTGAGCGAGGGCTTCTACGACAATGTCATGGAGGGCGCATCGTTCTCGATATACTACCTTGCCGTCAGAAAGGGCTTCAATATCAGCGAGAACATAGGCAGGGGATTCGCCATGCTCTGCGGCGACGAGGACTCCGCCGACTACGCAAAAATCGGCACGCTCGTCTACACGCTGTCCGATGAGTATGTCGCCCGCCGCGTAAAGGAATCTGGCTTCAAAAAATAAAAATCAAGCTCAAAAAGCTAAAAGCCGAACGGACAACTCCGCTCGGCTTTATTTATATCATTTCGGCTTCTTTTCCGATACATTTGCAGTATTCCTGCGCCGTCATCAGCCTGCCCGCCCGCTCGATATCGCCGAACTCGACGAGCCACGAGCCGTAGGGGTCGAAGTTTAGGCTCTGCGGGTCGTCGAGCAAGCTGTCGTTCACCCGCAGCACCGTTCCGCTTATCGGCGCGGATATATCCCAAACGCCCTTGAAAGCCTCGGCATCGCCTATAACCTCGCCCGCGCAGTAATATTCTCCCTCGTCGCAGAGGTTCACGAATGATATCCTTCCCCGCTTTTGCGGCACAAAGTCGGAAATCCCGACCCGCGCCGTGCCGTCGGGTGCAAGCTCAACCCACTCGTGGGAGGCGGTGTAGAGCAGTCCGCGTTTTACTTTCATATGCCGAAATATTCCTTTGCGTTATTAAACGAGATGTCGCAGACTATCTTTTTGAGCGTGTCCATGTCTGCGGGATAGAGTCCGCGCTCGACCGTGCTGCCTATGAGGTCGCAGAGTATGCGGCGGAAATATTCGTGGCGCGGATAGGACAGGAACGAGCGCGAATCCGTCACCATGCCGACAAACTTCGAGAGCGCGCCCGTATTTGCAAGCGCCTTCATCTGCTCGCGCATACCGTCGATATTGTCGTTGAACCACCACGCCGAGCCGAACTGAATTTTCGACGCCGCCTGCGAGCTCTGGAAGTTGCCGAGCATCGCGCCGAGGACATAGTTATCCTTGGGATTGAGCGTGAAGAGCACGGTTTTGGGCAGAAGCTCCTCAACATCGAGGGAATCGAGCAGGCGCGAAAGATTGTCCGCAACCTCGTGGTCGGCTATCGAGTCGAAGCCGCTGTCCGGGCCGAGCAAATCAAACATACGCGAATTGTTGTTGCGCGTTGCTCCGATGTGTATCTCCATGCCCCAGCTGCGGCGCGCATATTCCTTTGCAAAAAAGCGCATGAGCTCGGTCTTGTATTCGTCGATTTCGTCCGCTGTCAGCCCTTCGCCGGCAGCGGCCTTTTTGAACACCCTGTCAAGCTCGGCTGCGTCGGCGCGCTTATACGGCACGCGGGTAAAGGCGTGGTCGCTCGCGCGGCAGCCCATTCTCTCGAACAGATTTATTCTGTCAAGAAGCACCTCGGTGAGCTTCTCATAGCTGCCGATTTTCTCTCCCGCCGCCTTTTCAAGAGCCTTCAGCCAGTCGCGGTAGCCGGGCAGCTCGATGCCGAGCGCCTTGTCGGGTCGAAACGCCGGAATAACGCGGCACTTGAAGCTTCCGTCCTCGGAGAGCAGCTTATGATACTCGAGGCTGTCCGCCGCATCGTCCGTGGTGCAGAGGCAGACTACGTTCGAGCTTTCGATAAGCTCGCGCGGGGTGAATCCGCCCGCCGCTATTTTCGCGTTCGCGCGGTTCCAGATGTCCTCCGCCGTCTTTTCGCTCAGCGGCTCATATATGTCAAAATATCTCTGGAGCTCAAGGTGAGTCCAATGATAGAGCGGATTGCCGAGAAGATAGGGCATTATCTTCGCCCACGCCATAAATTTTTCGTGCGGGGTCGCGTCGCCCGTGATGTACTTTTCCGGGACGCCGCAGGAGCGCATGGCGCGCCACTTGTAGTGATCGCCCGCAAGCCAGAGCCACGCTATGTCCTCGGGCGGGCGGTTTTCGTATATTTCCTTGGGCGACAGGTGGCAATGCCAATCAAAAATCGGCATGGTGCTCGCTGCGGCGAAGAGCTCGCGCGCGGTGTCGCTCTCAAGCAGAAAATCCTTGTCCATAAAAGCTTTCATTTGTATCTCCTCCCGATTTGTTGTCGCTATTATTATAACCTCCCCCGCGGAGATAAGCAAGAGCCCGTATTGACAAAACAGTAATTAATATGTAATATAAGAAAGGATAAATTCAGCTTAGAGAGGTGCCGACTTTGAGAAAATTCAAAATAACGAACCCGTATGCCGATGTCGACTGGGACAATTGGCATCACTACAAAACCAACCTGCACACGCACTCGACCGCGAGCGACTCGCAGGTTGATTTTTCGGATATGATAAAGGCCTACTACGACGCGGGCTTTGATATCCTCGCCATGACGGATCACGGAGTTATAAACCACGGCTGGAACTTAAAGCCGCGGCGCGTGCCGCTGTTCTCGGTCGCATCCATTATCAAAAAGCCTACCTGGCTCACCGACGAAGAATACAGCGCGATACTCGACGGCACCTACAAAAACCGCGGCCGCGGAATGACCGACCTGCGCTACGGAATCGAAGTGAACACCGCCGTGTTCACAAAGTCCCATGTCAACGGCTTTTTCACCGATTTCGGGCAGGGACTCGCCGGGCGCGAAAACGATTTTGAGGGCTGCGTCAAGGGAATCGCCGAGAGCGGCGGACTCTCCGTCATAAACCATCCCGGCGACTGGCTCGAAGCGTATGTTGACGTGAAGCACGCTCACGAGAAGAAGAACATCGAGCTGTTCGCCGACATATTAAAAAAATATCCGTCGTGCCTCGGAATCGAAGTGCTCAACCGTCTGGGCATCGACACCTGCGCCGACCGCATTTTCTGGGACGAGCTGCTCGCGACGGTTATACCGAGCGGCAGAAACGTCTGGGGCTTTTCAAACAGCGACGCGCACGCGCTCTCCGATATCGACACGAGCTTTATGGACTTCGTCCTGCCGGACAGGGAGGAACAGACCGTTCGCCGCGGCATGGAAAACGGCACGTTCTTCTCAATAAGCAGGTACGCCCGCTTCGAGCTCGGCGATGATTTTGTAGCCGAGGGCGAATATCCGACCTTTACGCGCATAACCGCAGATGAAAAGGAGCAGAGCATAACCGTCGAGGGCAAAAACTACAACCGCGTGCAGTGGGTATCTGACGGCAAGGTGATAGCCGAAGGAGAAACGCTCGACCTCATCGCCGCGGCGCAGAATATCGGCTGCTACGTCCGCGCCCAGCTGCTCGGCAAGGGCGGTCTGTGTCTGACTCAGGCGTTTATTCTCGACGACGGCAATATGCAAGAGGTGACCCTGCGCAAGCTCACGCCCGAGCTTCGAAAAATCGAGCGCATCGAAACTAAGATAAAGAACACCACGACCTATGTTATAGGTCAGGAAATAGGCCGCGAAATCGCTCGCAAAAAGCGCCGCAGAAAGGCGAAAAAATCATGAAAAAAGTATCTAAAAAGAGACTGAAAACCGCTGCGATAACCGTCGGGTGCATAGCCCTGGCGGTTGCCGCGGGCTTCGGCACATACAGAATAAAAAATCGCATCGACTCAAAAAAATATAATCTCATTACGCTTGACACCTCATCTCTCCCCGCTCCGCAGGAGCCTGAGTATGACGGATTTATTCAGCTCAAAGATGTAAAAATGCATTATGTCGTTTACGGCAGAGGCGAACGGCCTCTCATTCTTATTCACGGCAACGGCGGCAGCGCAAAGTCGCTTGCAGAGGCGGCAAGCTATCTCGCCGACGAATACACGGTCTATGTCATCGAGAGCCGCTGCCACGGGCAGAGCAGCGACCCCGGCACGATAGACTACGAATCCATGGCGAACGACACCACGCAGTTCATCGCCGCCATGAAGCTGAAAAAGCCGTATATTATAGGTCACAGCGACGGCGGAATTATCGCGCTGACGCTCGCCGCAAGATACCCCGATGTTCCGGGCGCGATAATATCCTGCGGCTCCAACACGAGTCCGAAGACGATGAAGCCGTATTTCATCATAGGTGTGAAAATCAACAATATGCTCCGCCACGACAAGCTTAATGATATGATGCTCACCCTGCCCGACCTCACCGCAGATATGCTCGGCAATATTACCGCGCCGACCTACATCGTCGCGGGCGAACACGACATCATGTGGCTCTCGGACACCGTGTATATGCACGAAAAAATCCCCGACAGCCGCATAGCGATAATCAAGGGCGCCGGTCACTCCACCTATATGTCGCATGACGGCAAGCAGACCTATGTGCTCGCCAAAGGATTTTTTGACACGCTTTAATAAAACCGATAAACCGCCGAACGGGCAGACGCAGATTCCACTCGTTCGGCGGCTCTTTTTTCGGCTGTCCGTTTTCAACCGTTCGGCATATTATGCTATGGGGTCTTTCCCCACGGAAGAAAAAACAAGCGCGGAGAAGCCGAAGGTGACAGTTTTCTGTCCGCAGGGGAGCCGCGGCCGTGCGTCCGCGCATAAGAATAGAGGCTCCCCGAAAGGGAGCCTCATCGGATTTTTATCGGGACTGCCAGCCCCGTTTGCCCAAAACAGAATCACTCCGCTTCGCGGCTTGCCGGGGCTTTCAGATTGATAGCGTAGACTGTGTTAATCTGCAGCGGATCGCTCTCCGCGATTTCACCGTTATAGTAAACGATAACCTCGTCGCCGACAGCCACATCCGTGTAGCTGTCCTTATTCTCCACATCCAAAGAAACCGCGCATCTTGCCCCGTTCGGATAGCCGTCCGTCTTCAAATAGATAATCATATAGTTGTCGTGAACTTCCTCCACTGTCCCGGTGACGCTCGGCTCATGCTTTATGATATAATTCATATCCCTGTTATTGCAGCCGACCAATCCGAAAACAAACATCAGCGCTAAAATCAGTGCCGCCAATCTTTTCATTTAAACCAACTCCAATCAAATCAATTTCGGTTAAATCTTGACGAATGGGATTCCGAATTCATGCGCGGTATTGACAATCCGAATTTTACTTTTTGCACCTGTCCCCGGTATTAACCCAGACGACTCCGACGACAATCACAACCGCAAACAGTGCTATGCCTATCCACAGAAAAACCATGTTTTTGAAGATTTCGCTGAGCGCCGCCACGACCCAACACGCCGCCAGCGCAAACATGAGCTTCGACACAGCCCGACATAGCTTCTTTTCGTCATACTCCGCTTTTTCTTCTGCGGATGCGGTATTATAACCGGCAATCAGAAATGCGCCTTTGCCAAACGCAAAGACAGTGCCGAGCACCAGAAAAATCCCGGCCACAACAAGATGAACGATAAGCATCAGAAAACCTCCTTTTCGGCATACGGCTATATTCCGTCTATATTATAGCATAATCCCGCAAATAAGTCTATACTGACAGGCGCCGCGCTTAACCGGACAGCCGAAAATCATATTCAGAGGTGTCGGTTGACAGACTGTAAGGTTTTCCGACTTCTCTCAACAAACAAAGGCATCCGCTTTACGGATGCCTTAAATTTTAAACTTTTTGCGCTTTTCAAGCTCTTTATAAAACGGCTTTTTCGACCGCCGTGTCTAAAATATATTTCTCCTTTATCTTCATCAGCTCTGCCATGTGCGCCGATTGCAGATGCGCTTCCTGCTGCTCGGGCGAAGCCCATTTTTCGATTAGCAGCACTGTGTCGGGACTCTCTGCCGAAAAATAATAGTCGTAGCTTATGCAGCCGTCCTCGGCGCGGACGGCGTCCAAAATGCCGGAGTCGGTTATCTCCCTGACGAATTTTTCTCCGCCGCCGGGTCTTGCCGTGTATTTTACAGAAAGTAAAAGCATAAAATTTCGTCCTTTATATGCACTTCGCCGCGATGCATTCGCTCAGGCGCGCCAAATCCTCCATTTTGAGGCTCTCCGCCCTGACGCTCGCGGGGAAGCCCGCCTCGGCTATTGCCGCGTTTATTTTGTCTTTAGGAATACCCAGCCCCGCGCTGAGCGAGTTCGACGCGGTCTTTCTGCGCTGACCGAACGCCGCCTTGACCACGCGGAAAAAGAATTTTTCGTCCGTTATCTTGACGGGCGGCTCGGGTCTGATATCGAGCCTTATCACGCTGCTGTCCACCTTGGGCGCGGGCATGAACGAGCCCGCCGAAACATCGAAAAGCTTCTTTGCGTCGGCGTAGTAGTTGACAGCCACCGTGACCGCTCCGGCGTCTCTGCTCCCGACGGGTGCACAGAGCCGCGCAGCCGCCTCCTTCTGCACCATGACCGTCACCGCGTCTATCGGTATGCGGCTCTCGAGCAGGTACATGATAACGGGCGAGGTTATATAATACGGCAGGTTCGCGCAGACGACAACACGCATACCGGCAAAGCGGGCGGCGATAAGTTCGCCGAGGTCGGTTTTCAGCACATCGGCGTTCAGCACCTCGACATTGTCGAAATCCTCGAGCGTCTTTGCGAGGACGGGGATGAGGCGGGTGTCAAGCTCGAGCGAGACGACTTTTTTTGCCCTCTTTGCAAGCTCCGCCGTCAGCACGCCGATTCCCGCGCCTATCTCGATAACGCCGGTGTTTTCGTCCGCGCCGCAGGCCTCCGCCATTCGCGGGCAGACGGTCGGATTTATCAGAAAGTTCTGGCCGAGCGATTTTGAAAAAGTAAAGCCGTTGGCCGAAAGTATTTCTTTTATGACATTGATATTTGAAAGCTCCTGCATATTCTCTCCTTGTTATTCGGCAAGCGAGCAGATCCGCACGCCGAAAAGTCCGGTCTCCGCCTTGACCTCGACAGTGTCGCCGACCTTCACCTTGCCGCAGCGCTCCTTGGGCAGGTCTATCCACGCATCGACTCCCGCGCCCTTTCTCGGCGTCACGCGGATACGGTGCGGGCCGTCATAAAACACCGTTCGCAGGTCGTCGTCCGTCTCGATAACCACCGCGCTGACATTGTGTGCGCCGCGGGTGAAGGTGTTGTTGAGCGTCATGGCGCAGCCCATTATCGCAAGCGCCGCAAGCAGCAGGAACAGCGCCTGCCGCAGTCCGCCCACGCTGAAGCCCGCGAACTTCTTCTTGCATATGAGGAAAGCCGTAATTGTCAGCACCGTTGCTATAATAACGCTCACGCAGAGCATTGCGCCGAACGAATCGATGGGATTATTTACCTCCGTCTCGAAAACCATGAGCGCTATGGGCACCATCGGCGCACACCACAGGCTTTCGGTGCGTCCTCTGCACAGGTCAAAGGTCAAAAAGCCTACGCTCGCCGCGGAATAGACGACCGCAGCCGCCGCGACGAACTTCACGCGGAAAAAGAACACAAACAGCGCGAAAACCGCGACGTTGGCACAGAGCCAGATTATGTTTTTCTTTTTTACTTTCATTTCAAAACCCCTCATTGACGGCATGGAGTCATCGACCCCGGATTTGCTTTTATAATTATGTTTTGCTTATATTTGAAAGATTAAAAAACGCACAGTTACAGCAATCTCGTGTCGTTGATTATCAGCTCGAAGCTGCAGCCGAGACGGGCGGCGGATTTTTTGCACAGCACCATGCGCTCGAGAAAAATTTCGAAGTATTCCATAACCGGACAGATTTCCGTATCTATCTTCAGACGCAGGATGATTATTCTTTCCTCTCCGTCAACCTCAAGCTCCGAGTCCACGACCGCGTAGTTGACTCTGTCGTGAATATCCGTGCTGACTGTTTTGCTGTTTCTCACTCGGCTTCTGCGCACGTCGCTCTTGTCCGCGAGGATGAGCGCCGCGGCAACGGGGCTGACGGGCGCCGCCGTCTTTTCATCGTGATGACCTATCGCGCCGACTATCATCGCTATGTCCTTCGGGTTCACCTCGAGGCTGCGAAGAATATTAAAGGCGAGTATGCCGCCGCTCTGCGCATGGTCGCAGCGGTTTATCATATTGCCGATATCATGCATATAGCCGGCTATCGCCGCAAGCTCGCACTCGTGGTCGCTGTAGCCGAGAATTTCGAGTATCTCCCGCGACATTTTGGAGACCGTGCCCGCGTGGGCGAGTCCGTGTTCGGTGAAGCCCAGTTCGCCTAAAACGCGGTTGCCCGCAAGGATATAAGTTTTGAGCTCCTCGTTTGAATGAATTTTATCGTAAAGTTCCATATTTGTTCCCCTTTTCCGTGCATTTTTCGGCGCAAAAAAAGCGCTTTTGCTCTTTTCTTTTGCCTACTTTGTGAGTATAATATAACTAAATAAGAGTATGGAGGTAATTTCAATGTCCACTGTCTTAGTAACCGGCGGTGCCGGCTTCATCGGCTCACACACGAGCATAGAGCTGCTCAACGCAGGATACGATATCATTATACTCGATAATTTTGTCAACAGCAAGCCCGAAAGCCTCAAAAGAATAAAAGAACTTGCGGGCAAGGACTTTAAGTTCTATCAGGCGGATATCCGCGACGAAGAGGCGCTGACAAAAATTTTCGCCGAGAATAAGATTGACGCGGCCATCCACTTTGCGGGGCTCAAGAGCGTGCCGCAGAGCATAAAGGAGCCGCTCAACTACTATGACAACAATATAGCGGGCACCGTGTGTCTGTGCCGCGTGATGGATAAGGCCGGCTGCAAAAAGCTCGTTTTCAGCTCGTCCGCAACCGTCTACGGCAGCAAAAACCCCTCCCCTCTCAAGGAGGATATGCCCACGGGAGGTACAACCAATCCCTACGGCACCACGAAATATTTCATCGAGCAGATACTTCAGGATCTCTGCGTATCTGACAGCGAGTGGGGCGTCTCTATCCTTCGCTACTTCAATCCCATCGGAGCGCATAAGAGCGGCCGCATAGGCGAGGATCCCAACGGTATCCCCGGCAACCTCATGCCCTATATCACTCAGGTCGCCATAGGCAAGTTAGAGTGCCTCAACGTCTGCGGCAACGATTACCCGACCCCGGACGGCACGGGCGTGCGCGACTATATCCATGTTGTCGACCTTGCGATAGGTCACATAAAGGCGCTTGACAGACTTTTGAAGGTCGACGGCTGCGAGGTCTACAACCTCGGCACCGGCAAGGGCTACAGCGTGCTCGATGTTGTCAAGGCGTTTGAAAAGGCTTCGGGCTTAAAGATAAACTACAGAATAGCTCCCCGCCGCGCGGGTGACGTCGCCTGCTGCTATGCGGACGCGACCAAGGCAAAGGAAGTGCTCGGCTGGCAGGCGAAGTACGACATAGACGATATGTGCGCCGACTCCTGGCGCTGGCAGTCGCAGAACCCCAACGGCCTGGAATAAGCTGTTCGGAAAGGAACCGGTTTGACGGAACTTTTTGAAAATATACAAAAGCCCGAAACCGCCGTGCTTGTCGGCGTGGACATGGGCGAATATGACTGCGAGGCGTCGCTCGACGAGCTCGAGGAGCTGACAAAGACTGCCGGAGCCGAGGTCAAAGCGCGCGTGACTCAGCGGCGCGAGACTCCCGATTCCGCGACGTTCGTAGGCTCGGGCAGGCTCAAGGAGATAAAGACCTTCTGCGCCGACAACGACGTTGACCTGCTCATCTTCGACAGCGAGCTGACCCCGTCGCAGCAGAGAAATATTGAGGACATAACCGATGTGCGCGTCGTTGACCGCACGCAGCTGATACTCGATATCTTCGCCGCACGCGCAAGAAGCGGCGAGGGCAAATTGCAGGTCGAGCTGGCGCAGCTTAAATATCTGCTCCCGCGGCTCGGCGGCAAGGGCACGAGTATGTCGCGCTTGGGCGGAGGAATCGGCACGAGAGGACCGGGTGAAACAAAGCTCGAGTCCGACCGCCGCCACATCCGCCGCAGGATAAAGAATCTTGAGGACGGGCTTGAATCGCTCTCCCGCCGCAGAAAGCTTGCACGCGAGAGACGAGAAAAGGACGAGGTTGAGACTGTTGCAATAGTCGGTTACACCAACGCCGGGAAATCGACGCTGATGAACACGCTGACTCAGGCGGGCGTACTTGCTGAGGACAAGCTCTTCGCAACGCTCGACCCCACCTCCCGCGCTCTGACTCTGCCGGACGGCAGAAGGGTCATGCTCATAGACACGGTCGGCTTCATCCGCCGCCTGCCGCACGGGCTTGTCGAGGCGTTCAAATCGACACTCGAGGAGGCCGCAAGCGCGACGCTGATACTAAACGTCTGCGACGCATCGTCGCCCGACTGCGCAGAGCACCTTGAGGTCACGAACAGACTTCTCGAAGAGCTCGGCTGCAAGGGCAAGCCGATAATCGCAGTGTTCAACAAGTGCGACGCCGCGCCCGATTTATCGTGGCTCTCGGCGGGACTGCACAGCGTCAAGATATCCGCGCTCACGGGCGAGGGGCTTGACGGACTGTTAAACGAGATGGTCAGGGCTCTGCCCCCGACGCGCAAAAAGGTCACGCTGCTGCTCCCGTATTCCATGGGCTCCGACGCCGCGCTCCTTCGCGAAAAGGGCGCGCTCGACCGCGAGGAATACCGACCAGACGGACTCAAAATGACCGTCACCGCGGACGCAAAGCTCCTCGAGAGATACAAAGATTATATTATATAACATAAAGCAGCCGCGACTAGTGTTTAATGTGCCCCCTGTCTACTTGACAGGGGGCACATTAGACTGCTGTGGCTGTTCCGTGTGTTCATGTATTACGGCACTTGGTATTTTATTCCATATCATCTATATAGCGGCAGGCCGCAAGCGCCGCTACGGAGCCGTCCGCCGCCGCCGTGGTCAGCTGACGTACTTCCTTTGTGCGGCAGTCGCCGGCGGTAAAAATGCCGGGCGTCTTTGTTCTGCAGCTCTCGTCCGCAATAATATAGCCGCGCTCGTCGAGGTTGGCGACATCCTTGAAGCTCTCGTTGTTAGGCATCTGGCCGACGGCAACGAAAAGCCCGTCCATGGGAATTGCATGGGGCTCCTCGCCGTCTGTCGATATCTTTATCCCGTCGAGCTCATCGCTGCCTATGAGCTTGACAACATTCGTGTTCATCAGAAGCTTTATGTTGTCCTTCTCGCCGAGCTTTTTGACAAGCGCCTTCTCTCCCCTGAACTCGCCGCGCCTGTGGATGAGCGTGACGCTCTTGCAGTAAGCCGAGAGGAAGAGCGCCGACTGGAGCGCGCTGTCTCCCCCGCCGACTACCGCGACGTTTTGACCCTTATAGAAAGCTCCGTCGCATACAGCGCAGTAGGACACTCCCCTGCCCGCAAGGTCATTTTCGCCGTCCGCTCCGAGCGGCCTGTGACGCGCTCCGGTGGCGATTATAACGCACTTGCACTGATAGCTGTTTGAGTCGGTGATGACGGTCTTTATCTTTCCGTCGACTATTTTTATGACCCTCTCGAGCTCAACGTCCGCGCCGAGCTCCATCGCCTGAGAGACTAAGTTATCCGCAAATTCGCTGCCGCTTATCTGCGCGATTCCCGGATAATTTTCAACTCTCGGAGACGAGGTTATCTGCCCTCCGAAGGACTCGCTCTCCGTCACGAGCACTGTTTTTCCCGCTCTGAGCGCGTAAATTGCCGCCGTAAGTCCGGCAGTGCCGGCGCCGACGATAACGATATCAAATTGCTGCATTTCATTTCCCTCTGAATATCCGCCGCCTAAGCGGCAAAGATTTCTTCAATGTGCCGAAAACCGGGTGAAGCCGCGCTCCACCCGATCTTCCGCCTTTTATCAGTGCATCAGCACTGCTCAATGAACTTTTTGATGTTTGAAAGATTGACGAAGCTCTCGTAGCCGTCGCCGTCGGTGACGATAAGCGTGGGAGCCTGCCTGACGCCGTATTTCGCCGTCAGATCTCTCTCGTCCTCCGCATCGACCTTCTCATAGCCGACATTCGCCTTGTCGAGCAGAGTATAGGCTATCTTGCAGTTGGGGCAGGTCTTTGTGGTGAAGAGCATGACCCTTGCGCCGTCGGAAGCCTTGGGAGCCGCCTCATGCTTGCCGTCCGCCACGGTGTGGCTGACGGTGCGCTCGCTCTTGAGGTGGGACGCGCCGAGATTGTAGACGGTTCTGTCCTTAAACTCCTGCGTCTTTCCGTCGTTCCAGTTCTGGACGGGGCGATAGTAGCCGGTTATACGGCTGTAAACCTCGGTCTGACCGCCGCACTCGGGGCAGGTGAAGTGCTCGCCCGCTATATAGCCGTGATCCTTGCACACGGAATATGTCGGGGAGATCGTGTAATAGGGCAGCTTGTAGTTCTCGGCAATCTTGCGCACGAGGGAAGCCGTCGAGGTCCAATCGGGCATCTTCTCGCCGAGGAAGGCGTGGAATACGGTGCCGGAGGTGTATCTCGTCTGAAGATCGTCCTGAATATCGAGCGCCTCAAAGATATCCTCGGAGAACGAAACGGGAAGGTGCGAGCTGTTGGTGTAATAGGGAGTGCCGCCGTCCTTAGCCGCGGTGATGATATCCGGGAACTGCGCGACGTCATGCTTTGCGAAGCGGTAGGTGGTGGACTCTGCGGGAGTTGCCTCGAGGTTATAGAGATCGCCGTACTCCTCCTGATAGTCGGAGAGACGCTCACGCATATGGTCGAGAACTTCCTTTGTAAACTGCTGAGTCTTTTCGTGGGTCATGTCCGCTCTGAGCCACTTGGCGTTGAGGCCGACCTCGTTCATGCCGATAAGGCCTATTGTCGAGAAGTGGTTCTCGAAAGTGCCGAGATAGCGTCTGGTGTAGGGATAGAGGCCCTCGTTGAGAAGCTTTGTGATAACGGTGCGCTTGACGCTGAGCGAACGCGCGGAGATATCCATAAGCTTGTCGAGTCTGCGGTAGAAGTCCGCCTCATCCTCGGCAAGATATGCGATTCTCGGCATATTTATCGTAACGACGCCTATTGAGCCCGTGCTCTCTCCGCTGCCGAAGAAACCGCCGGACTTCTTGCGAAGCTCGCGCAGGTCGAGGCGAAGTCTGCAGCACATGGAGCGGATATCGCTCGGCTCCATATCGCTGTTGATGTAGTTCGAGAAATAAGGAGTGCCGTACTTTGCGGTCATCTCGAAGAGAAGTCTGTTGTTCTCGGTATCCGACCAGTCAAAGTCGCGGGTTATAGAATATGTCGGGATGGGATACTGGAAGCCGCGTCCGTTGGCGTCGCCCTCGATCATCGTCTCGATGAACGCCTTGTTGACCATATCCATCTCTTTCTTGCAGTCCTTGTACTTAAAGGGCATCTCCTTGCCGCCGACTATGGCGTTGAGCTCTGCAAGGTCGTTGGGAACCGTCCAGTCAAGGGTTATATTTGAAAACGGAGCCTGCGTGCCCCAACGGCTGGGGGTGTTGACGCCGAAGATGAACGACTCTATGCACTTCTTGACCTCGCGGTAAGAGAGGTTGTCCGCCTTAACAAACGGGGCAAGATAGGTGTCGAACGAGGAGAACGCCTGAGCGCCCGCCCACTCGTTCTGCATAATTCCGAGGAAGTTGACCATCTGGTTGCAGAGGGTCGCAAGGTGGCTCGCGGGAGAAGATGTTATCTTTCCGGGAACGCCGCCGAGTCCCTCCTGAATGAGCTGCTTTAAAGACCAGCCCGCACAGTAACCGGTGAGCATGGAGAGATCGTGGAGATGGATATCGCCGTTTCTGTGGGCGTTCGCTATCTCTTCATCGTAGACCTCGGACAGCCAGTAGTTGGCCGTAATTGCGCCGGAGTTGCTGAGAATAAGTCCGCCGACAGAATATGTGACGGTCGAGTTCTCCTTAACGCGCCAGTCGGATACCTTGACATAGCTGTCAACGAGCTCCTTGTAATCGAGAATGGTCGATTTCATGTTTCTGACCTTCTCGCGCTGCTTTCTGTAGAGGATATACGCCTTTGCGACATCGGCGTAGCCCGCCTGGCTGAGCACCGACTCGACGCTGTCCTGAATATCCTCAACGGCGATAAGTCCGTCCTTTATCTTGCTCTCGAAGTCCGAAGTGACCTTGAGCGCAAGCAGGTCGATGACTGTCGGATGGGTTTGTTTGTTGAGCGCATCAAAAGCCTTCGATATAGCCGCGGATATCTTCGCTATATCAAATTCGGCGACCGCTCCGTCTCTTTTGACTACCTTGTACATCATCATGCCTCCGTTTTCTTCATTATTTCAAGTTATACGCATAAATTGCGGTGTCTGCTTCAATTATAGAGGCAGCCGCAGCAAATGTCAACACAAAAATACAATATATTGTGTAGAATTTATTTTTGAACCCCAAGATGTTCTAAAATTCTGAGACTTTTATACTCCTCTTATCTCAACCCTCGGAACATTTTTCCGCACTATATCGGCAAAAGTCCGCAGTGTTTCGCGGCTGTGGGCACTGAGACCCTTTTGCAAAACGAAGTCGGAATCGGTGAAGCTCTGGAGAAAATATTTTTCGTCGCCCTTGAGCCACTCGCCTATTTTTTCAAAGTCCTCGGCGCTGTGCAGCTCGCGCACGACGGTCGTGCGGAACTCGAAGTCCGTCTCTCCGCCCATGAGCAGGCGCACGCTCTCGAATATCGGCTCCATGTCGAACTTTTCGAGTCCTACGGTCTCTGCATATTTTTCGGGGGAATTTTTGATATCCATCGCCACATAGTCGACAAGCCCCGCGTCTATAAGAGCACGCAGCTTATCCGGGAATGTGCCGTTGGTGTCGAGCTTTACGAGATAGCCCATGTCTTTTATGCGCCTTGCGAAGTCATCGACGTTTTTATTGACAAGCGGCTCGCCGCCCGTTATACACACGCCATCGAGCATACCCTGACGCTTCTTGAGAAACGCAAAGAAATCCTCCTCCGGAATCTCGTATTCGTCCCCGCCGGGGAGAATGAGCTCCGAATTCTGGCAGAACGGGCAGCGAAAATTGCAGCCCCCGAGGAACACGGTGCAGCCCATTTTGCCGGGAAAGTCGAGTAATGTAAGTTTTTGCAGCCCTCGAACGCGCATATCGCCACCCCTTTTAAAGTCATAAAAATCGAGACGGAATAAGTCGGTCTTTCCGTCCCGGTGAATCTATTATATACCACAAAACCGTTCTTGTCACCACAAACATTCGAAAAAAGTGCACAAAGATTACCACAAAATACTGTGCACATTATAAGCCGCGATACATATATGTTGCATTTTCGGTGAAAATTTGGTACACTCATAGTGTAGCATTCCGATATATATCAAGCTTCTTGCGGAGGTGTTTTAAATGGCCGGAAAAAGACCTGTTGCGGCGATACTCTATGACTTCGACCGCACGCTTTGCACAAAGGATATGCAGGAGTATCAGTTCATTCCGAGCGTGGGCATGGAGGCCTCGGATTTCTGGGGACTCGCAAACAGCTACGCCGAGGAAGAGCATATGGACAAGATACTGTCTTATATGTATATCATGATAAAAAAGTCGCAGGAGTGCGGCATTCCCCTGACTCGCAAAAGCGTCATGGAATGCGGGCGCGCGATAGAGCTTTATAACGGCCTGCCCGAATGGTTTGACCGCCTCAACCGCTTCGGGCGCGAGAACGGCGTAACAGTCGAGCACTATGTCCTCTCCTCGGGACTTAAAGAGATTATCGAAGGCTCCGAGATAGGCAAATGCTTCAAGGAGATTTTCGCCTGCGAGTTCCTTTACGGCGAAAACGGTGAGGCAGTCTGGCCGAAAACCGCCGTCAACTATACTGCAAAGACCCAGTTCGTCTACCGCATAAACAAGGGCGTGCTCGACGTGTCAAACGACAAAGACCTCAACCGTTCTACTCCGGACAGCAAGCGCCGCGTGCCGTTTTCAAATATGCTCTATATCGGCGACGGGCTTTCGGACGTCCCATGCATGAAGATGGTCAAGGCCTACGGCGGCTGCTCCATAGCCGTGCACAACAACAATCCCCGCCAGCTCGAGGGCGTGAGCGACCTGCTATATCACAACCGCGTTGATTTCGCCTTTGAGGCGGACTACTCCGAGGGCAGCGGGCTTGATATAACCGTCAAGGACATCATCCGCAGAATAGCCATAGACAGCACGCTTAAAGATGAGCACAGCAGGCAAAAACGCCGCTCTAAATGCTGCTGCGCGGACATATAGGAGATAAATTATGTCTGTATTTTTCACTGCGGCGGTTTGCGTATACAACACCGAAAAATATCTGCGCGACTGTCTTGACTCCATTCTCTCTCAGAGCTATGAAAACATCGAGCTTCTGATTATCGACGACGGCTCGACCGACGGCAGCGGCGAAGTCTGCGACGAATATGCGGAAAAAGACAGCCGCGTGCGCGTCATTCACACCGAAAACCGGGGTCTGCTTTTGGCGCGCAGGACCGCGTTTGAAAACGCGCGGGGCGACTACTTCATATTCTTCGACTCGGACGATACGGTGGACCCGAAAATCTTCACGCTCATAAACGAAGAAATTCAGAAAAGTCATTGCGACATGGTGTTTTTCGACCTGAGCAAATGCTATTCCGACGGCACCTCTGCGCACGAAAAGCTTTTCGACGAAAGAAAGACCTTTGACAAGAGCAACAAGCGCGAGCTTTGGGAGCTGCTGCTCTCGTCGAGATTCAACTCTCTGTGCCTGAAATGCATAAGACGAAGCGCGTTCGCCTATACTTTCGATACGGAGTTTTACCGGGGCTACAGCCGGGGCGAGGATAAGCTTCTTTCGGCGCACATGATAAGCCGGCTCAGCTCATTCAGCTATCTGCCGATATCGCTTTACAACTATAATATTTTTGCTTCCCAAATGACTAAGACATATTCGTATAACGATCTTCGCCTGACGTCCTGCGCAAATGCGGAGATACGCTCGCTCATTCGGTCGGACGGCTGCTACGATGAAAAAACGGAAGATCTGCTTTGTTGCCTGAGCAGATATATATATCGCAGCTTTCTCTATCCAACCGCGACCGCACTGCCGAAAAAAGAGGCCTTAAAGCTCATTCGGCAGAGCGAGGAGCTTGAGCTTTTCAAGCTGTGTACAGACCGCAGGGCGGACAAATATTCCTCACAGGCATCAAATATAAAGTTTCTGCTTCTCAGGCATAAAATGTATTCGCTGCTCATATTTTTGACAAAACTCAAGGATAAGGCCTGAGCGCGGTATTGCCTTGACAAAAATTCCGCCGGGCGTTATAATATTTTTCCGAAAACTGCCCGTGCGGAAAGGAAGTGAGAGCCATGGGCGCAGAACAAAAGAAAATCGTTGCCCAAAACAAAAAGGCTTTTCACGACTATTTCGTGCTCGACAGATTCGAAGCAGGAATTGAGCTTTGCGGCACAGAGGTCAAGTCAATCCGCCAGGGCAAGCTCAATCTAAAGGACTCGTGGTGCTCGATAGTTGACGGCGAGCTGTTCGTCAACGGTATGCACATCAGCCCCTACGAGCACGGCAACATCTTCAACCGCGACCCTCTGAGGGTGCGCCGCCTGCTGATGCACAAGCGCGAGATAATGCGCCTGCTCGGTCAGACGAAGCAGGAGGGCTTGACCCTCATCCCCTTGAGCGTATATTTTGTCAAGGGGCGCGCAAAGGTCGAGGTCGGGCTGTGCAAGGGCAAAAAGCTCTATGACAAGCGCGAGACCGCCGCAAAAAAGGACGCCGCGCGGAATATCGAGCGCAGCATGAAAAACTTCTGATTCAATCGGCGAGAGCCGTTTGACATACGGGGATGAAAGGATTTCGACGGGGAGGTTGAACTTCGGTAAGCGGGCAGCGGTGTGGGACCGCTATAAAACCCATACGTTTAAATAATAAACGACAACAAAACAGTTTTACAAGCTGCTTAAATAGCAGCCGTCTTTGCCGGGAATACTGCGGCCCGGTATAAGGCGTCGATTAGCAGTGAACGTGCACGGGTGAGCGCTCCGTAACCTGTCATGAACAACGGAACTACCGAACCGGTGAGCCTGCCTGACGGCGCTCCGGCGAGGGAAATATAAAAGACAGGCTACGCCCGTAGAAAGCTGTGGGGAGCCCTTTTCGGACGCGGTTTCGATTACCGCCATCTCCACCAGGAAAAGCACTCGTTCTTTGAACGAGTGCTTTTCAGTTATATTCGCCTGCGGCGAGTTATATTGCTTCGCAGTGATATTCGGCATACGCCGAGTTATATTTGCTCCGCAAGCTTCGCGTCTTTTTATGCTATTGATTTATTTTCGGCGAGACGCTATAATTTTAACCGAAAGAAACAGGAGGTGCCGCGAGCATGAAGATTTTGCAGATATGCGACTATGCCGCAAAATACAGGGGCAATTTTATCGAGTCTCTCGAATACTTCAGAAAAAACAGCCTCGGCGACGGCGATTCCATGCTCTATACGTTTCCCGAAAGAATGACAGAGCGCCGCAATCAGTGGTACTTCGACTTGGAAAAAGAAGTTCCCGCAGCGATATACAAAAGCTCCGTCAAAGAAAAAATCAGAGCTTTCAGAAAAATCATAAAAGAAAACAGCATCGACACCGTTCACACACACTTCACCGACATGAAAACCGATATGTGCGTCAATATCGCCTGCCTCGGGCTTCGCGTGAAAAAATTCAAGCACTACAGAAGCAGCTTCGGCAGCTTCGGCACAATAAAGAAATTTTTCGCGCGGCTTTGCTACCGCAGCTGGAACGCCGTCATTTGCGTGAGCCCGCACATCATGCGGGAGGCGGAGAGCAATATAGTCTCCTGCAAGCCCGTGCTTTTAAATGACGCAGTATTTTTTCCGCGAATGGACAACTACGAAAAGCTTTGTAAACCCGATTTGGGTGTTCCCGAGAGCGCCGTTCTCTGCTTTGCAATAGGCTATGATTACCGCCTCAAGGGCATCGACTTGGCGTGCAAGGCGGTCAAAAAGCTTCGAGACGAGGGGCAGAACATTTATCTTGCCGTCTGCACCGCCTCAAATACACAGACTATTGCAGAGCAAATCAGAGCGCAGTTCGGCGAATTTCCCGAATGGCTGAAGTTTTTGCCGCCGAGACAGGATATCGCAAGCTACTACCGCGCCGCCGACATATATATTCAGGCCTCCAGAAGCGAGGGCTTCTGCTATGCCATAGTCGAGGCCGCCTACTGCGGAAAAACGGTTGTGGCGTCCGACTGTCCAGGAATGAAGAGCCACGCGGAAAAGAATTTTGATTTTCTCTGGTTTAAAAACGGCGATTCTGACAGCCTTTCGGAGAAGCTCGGGCAGGCTGTCAAAATGAGCGAAAGCTCGGAGCTGTCGTCAAAAAACAGGCGTTCGGCCATAGACAACTACTCAATAGAAAATATGTCCAAGAAGCTGTACCGCATATATGCGGATATGTAAAAATAGAGAGCCGAGAGAGTATTTTTCTCTCGGCTCATTTTTATTTCAGCGTCAATCCGGCGTGTAGGTGTAAGTGAAGCAATGCGAGCGAAGGACTGCCGCGCCCATTATATTGAGTCTGAACGCGTTGCCGCGCATAGTCTGATTGCCTATCTTCAAGCTCGAAATATAGCCGCAGCCGCTTCCGCGCGCGCTGTCATGCTCGAGTATCTTTATCCACTGCGCGGGGTCGTTTTGGAGCGTTATGCGCTTTGACGCGTCAACCTTCGCGTTATACGCCTCAACCTTCTTGCGAATATCCTCGCTCGAAATAGTCAGAGTGCGCTTGACGTCGCCCTCGGGGCTTGTCCTGCCGCCCGCAAGATACGGATATGTGCTCTGGCTGCCGCCCCATACGTTTATACTCGATGCGGTTTTGCCCGCCGCGGTCGAGAAATACGGGGTCAGCGCGGGCTTGCCGTTAAATTCAAGACAGTCTCCGAGCGTCTGCTTTATCGCGGTCTCGATAGATGCGCTCGTTCCCGCATAGCTTTCGCGGAACGCATGGTTTGCGGAGGTCAGCTTAAAGTTCTGGCGCTTTGCGTAGGTATATATCGCAACCATCTGCGACTTTATCGACTCAAGCGGCGCAGACGGACCGACCTCGGCGTAGGCTGTCTTTCCGAGATATTCGGCAAGGGAATAGCTCTTGCCGTTATATGTAACCTTGCTCGGTAAATCGGAATCTCTGACAAGGCTTATGCCCGGATTATTGTAATAGTGGAGCAAAATCCGCTTATAGTCCCAGCCGCGGCGCGCATACTCCGAAGCGCCGTTCTGGCTCATACCGACTCCGTGACCGTAGCCGTAGACCGTGAAAACAAAGGTGCCCGTCTTTTTCGAAGAGCTGTTCGGCTTTGTGGTCGTAGGCTTTTCGGTGGGCTTTGAAGTCGGCTTCTCGGTCGTGCTCGGGCGAGTCGTCGGTTTTGTGGTGATAACAGTAGTCAAAACGGTCGAGCTCTCGATTATCGAACCGGGTACCGTGGCGCTTGTTTTCTCATCGGTGGTTTTCTCGGGGCGCGTACTCTGCGAGTCGGCAGTGTCGCCGTTTGGATGCTCTACGTCGGCAATGATCATATCGTCTATGGCATCAATTATCCCGTCCGTATCGCTCTCGCTTGTGTCGGACTCGCGTGCGTTAATGAGCGCCGCGCTGACCTGTGAGCCGTAGCCCTTGACCAAAAATGTAATCGCAGTTCCGATAAGCGCCGCGAGTAGGATAATAGCCGCCACAATGAGCGCCGTTTTCTTTCCCGAACGCACGGGAGCCGATTTATGATGGGTCGGATGCTCCCCGTCCTCGATTACTATCGCCGTGTCGTCGTCGACATTGTGCAGGACAAAGCCGTTTTTAGCATAGTCGGCAAGCGAGGAATAGAGTCTGTGGACGCAGGCATAGATAAACTGCTGGGTAGATTCGCCCTTTCGGCTGTATACCTTGAATACCCGCGCCTTGTTCTCGTCCGCTATGCAGATGAACATGAAATATTTGCTGTCCTCTTCGTCGCTGCGGAAGACATTAGATATTGCCGCACCGACTGATGCGCCGCTGTTCAGGCGGGCGCGTCCCGCCATGGCCGCCGTATATTCGCCGTGAGACTCGTCCTCCCGACGCTCGCCGTCGGCCTGCTGAGCAAATATGACGTCGGCAAAATCGGGCTCGTCGTCATATGGGAGAACGGAGAACACGAACGGGCTGTTTTTGCCCGTCGCAACCGCAACGGAAATTCCGCGCTCCTTCAGGAGCTCCACAACCTCCTCGGGGTTGCACTTCTCCTCTTCGCACAGCTCTCCCTCGGGAACATCCTCGCTTTTTTCTGTCTCCTTTGCACCTGTGCCGGGTGCAAAGACCGCTCTCAACTGTTCGGCAATTTTGGCGCAGCGTCCGTCCGAAAGAGGCACAAAGACAAGAGTCTGCTTGCCGCTTTTTTCTATAAAGCCGCAGTATTTGCCGTCGTCGGTCATAAGTATCTGCGCATCGGCGGGCATAAGACAGAAGTCCCCGTCACCGTTTTTCAGCACCTCGGCTATCTCAGCGGAGGACTCCGTCTTTGTCCTGAGTGCGGCAAAGAGCAGCTTCTTTATCTGAAGATAATACCGCTCGGTAACCGCCAGAACCACGGTCTCCGTCTTTCCGAACGCCCCGGCAAGCGCAGTAAACAGCTCGCGGCTGTCCGCGAAGCGCTCGAAACGGCACTCCCCGCAGGCATCGGCAAAAACGGACTCATATTCCGCTATTGCCCGATGCGGGAGAGGCTGATGAACAAAAGCCAGGAGCGAGATCTTATTTTCCAAAATATCACCTCATTAGTTGGGATACCATCTGTTTGCGTTCTTATAGGGATTCTGTTTATTGAGCTTGTCATACCACGCCTGAGGATATCTCGGGTTCGGATTGGTCTTGACAAGCGAAGTGTCGATTTTCTCGCTCTCGCCCTCGCGCATCATTCGCGCCACGACGACAAGGCGTGCATTGTCAAACTCATAGAGACAGGTTGAAAGAGTCAGTATTCTGTCGGTCGACTTGATATCGACGCCCGTTGTGTAGAGCTTTCTCGAATCAAGCTCCTTAACATACTGCTTGAAGCTGTCCTCGCTTATATTTCTCCAGATATAGTTGAAGAAATATCCGTTGTCCTCGGCCGTGGTGGCGTTTGTGATAAACACCGCGTAGACCTTCCATTTGTAGTCATGATAGATTGTGTTGAACTCGATTATCGGATTGTTTATGAATCCGCGCGTGGTACGGTAATCGAAAAGCTTGCTGAAAATCTTATCCGATGCGCGGGTGCTGTGGCCGTAGATTATGCTGTTGCGGTCAAGCGTTTTAACGGAGTTCTCGCAAGCTAGGAACGGATTGCCGAGATCAGTATATCTGTGGGTGAAGCTTCGCTTGAGATAATACGAGTCGTTGTCGGTCTGGAGGATGGGGAAGTCCATCTTGAGCTTGCTTATCTTGAGCCAGCCGACAAGGTCGGTATTCTGCGCATATGCCTCGGCATATTTGAGCTGCATACCCTCAGGGAAATCCACGTCGGGGTACTTCGCCTTTATCTCGTCCCACGGCAGCTTCTCCTCGGGCTGTATGTCCTTTATGTCGTTTTCAACGATATTGGGCTGAATGAAATATGTATTTATCAGCATTCCCGCGCTGATTACAACCGTTACCATTGCCACCATAAAGACTATCTTTCGGATTATCTCGGAGGCTCCGTCTCCCTTCATCGGGATTATGCCGCCTATAATCTTCTTGAAGCCCTTTCTCTTGCCGCTGTTTTTCTCGTTTTCGCTGACCTCGCGCTCATATTCGCGCAGAGAGCCGCGCTCGCGCTCGCTGAGGTTGACGGCAAAAACGGAGTCGGTGGGCATATCGAAATCGTCAAACGCCTGATGGGTCGGATACTCGGGTTCGGTGACCTTCGGGATATCCTCGCCGCTCAAATCGTCGGGCGGAATAAACTTATAAACATTGTCCGGCTTCGGCTCTGCGGACGGCTTATCATCGGGCTCGGAAATATCCGCAATCTCCCCGTCCTCGGGGTCGGAAACGCCGACGGGCTCCTGCCGCTCCTCTTCCGGCGCAGCGGTGCTTTCATGCCGCGTCTCATCCTCCGTCTGTGCGTCGCCGCCGTCGAGATATTTATGGGCTATTTTCTCCATCTCGTTTTGCTCCGCAGGCTTTTCATCGTCCTCAACCGATGTGTAGTGCTCAAACATTTCCCTCATATCGGGCAGCGAAGTTTCGCTGTCTTTTCTGTTTTTATCAGACATACTCTTTCCTCCGATACAGGTTACTTTATTTTCTCTTCAAGCATGAGACGCGCAAGGTTCAGCGCCCTTGTCGCCGTAACGTGCCTGTTATATTCACGGTCATTTTCATGGCCGGTGACTATCTTTTCAACGAACACGCGGTCGCCGTCCGTGACCGCCACGAAACTTAATCCCCCGGGCAGAACTCCGTCGCCGCCGGGGCCCGCAAGGCCGGTAGTCGATATCGCTATATCCGCGCCGCTCACGCGCTTTGCGCCGAGAGCCATCTCGCGCGCCGTCTGTTCGCTGACCGCGCCGTATGTATCGAGAGTCTCGGGCGAAACGTCTAAAAGCTTCATTTTTATGTCATTGGAATAACTGACTATTCCGCACTCGAAAACCTCGGACGAGCCGGGGATATCCGTCAGTCTCTTGGGGAGCGTGCCCGCAGTGCACGACTCTGCGGTGGCTATTTTTTTGCCCCGCTCTCTGAGAAGCGACACCACCCGCTCCTCGATTTTGTTCATATCCGTGCCGTAGACGACGTCGCCGAGCCTGTCGCATATCTCGCGTATGACCGGGGCGCACAGCCTGTCCGCCTCCGCCTGAGTCGCCGCCTTTGCGGTTATGCGAAGCTGCACCTCACCGCTCTTGTCATAGGGTGCGACAGTCGGATTCTCTCTGTCGAACATATCCTCTACTTTTTCTGCGACTATGCTCTCGCCCATGCCGACTATATTGACCGTATGCGAAACTATCGTGCCGTCCGAATATTTTTTCAAAAAGCCGCGAACGCTCTCGTCAAACATCGGAGAGAGCTCGGCGGGCGGACCGGGCAGGAAGATGACGCACTTTCCGTCCCTCTCAAGCGCCGCTCCGGGAGCAGTGCCGTGGTTGTTTCTGAACACCGTGCCGCCCACGGGCAGCATCGCCTGCTTCAAGTTGCTCTCGGGCATATGAATGCCCCTCGCCTTAAAATAGCCGCGTATGCGCTCGGAAAGTTCTCTGTCCTCTGCAAGCTCAAAGCCCATGACCTCGCAGCATACCTCTTTTGTCAGGTCATCGGCCGTAGGACCGAGACCGCCCGAGGTTATGACAATATCGCTGCGCCCGAGAGCCGCTTTAAGCTCCTGCGCAAGGCGAACGGGATTGTCCCCCACCGAGCTGCGGTGCAGGACGGATATGCCCAGCTGCGCAAGCCCTTTTGAGAGGAACTGCTCGTTTGTATTGAGGATGTCCCCGAGCAGAAGCTCGGTGCCGACACAGAGAATTTCACATACTGCCATGTTTAATCACCTTTTGAAAAAGCTTTTATGACTGTCACCTTAGTGCCCTCGACTGCGCGCTTTATGGGCTCGTCCCACTCGGTGCCGCGCTCCGCTTTTTCAATTCCGGCTATCGTCGGATGGGTGCGCGGATGCTTCGGAGTGAACACCGTGCAGCAGTCCTCATAGGGCTGAATAGATATATCAAACGTCTCTATCTTTCTCGATATCGCAATAACCTCGTCCTTGTCCATGCCGATGAGCGGACGGAACACGGGCATCGAGGTCACGGCGTCGGTGCAGGCTATCGCGGGCATGGTCTGGCTTGCGACCTGACCCACGCTCTCGCCCGTTATCAGCGCCTGGCAGCCCTCTTTTATTGCTATCTCCTGCGAGATTCGCATCATCATGCGGCGCATAACAAGGGTGAACACCTCTTCGGGGCAGTTATCTTTGATAAGCTCCTGAATCTCGGTAAACGGAACGACAAAGAGCATGATTCGTCCGCTGTATTTTGCGACCTGACGCAGAAGCGAATGCACCTTCTGCTCGGCGCGCTGACTCGTATAGGGAGGGGACGCGAAGTGAATCGCTATCAGCTCTATGCCGCGCTTTGCCATCATCCAGCCTGCGACGGGACTGTCTATTCCGCCGGAGACGAGCAGAGCCGCCTTTCCCGCGGAGCCCGAGGGCATACCGCCCGCGCCCTTGAGCTGATTGCCGTGGACAAACGCGCACTTGTCGCGCACCTCGACATTTATTATAACATCCGGGTTATGAACATCGACCTTCAGATGATGAAACCTCGAGAGTATCTTTCCGCCGACCTCTCTGCATATCTCGGGAGAATTGAGCGGAAACTTCTTGTCCGCGCGCTTCGCCTCAACCTTAAAGGTCGAAGCCGCATTGAGCAGGGGAGCCGTGTATTCAACACAGGTGTCGAGAATAACATCCATATCCTTTTCGACTGCGGCTGCGCGGGAGAGTCCGGCTATGCCGAACACCTTTAAAAGCCTGTCTGTCGCTTCGTCGAGGTCTGCGTCCTCGGGTCCCTCGACTATGATAGTAGACTGCGCGGGGGTGCAGGTGAATTTGCCGAGCGACGCGAGTCTGCGGCGTATATTTGCCATGAGCATATCCTCAAAGGAGCGTCTGTTCAGTCCTTTGAGAGCAAGCTCGCCGTTTTTGACGAGAATAACTTCCTTCATATTGCGATTCCTTTTTTACTTATTTTTTCTTATTGCCTTCTGCCCTGCCGAAATGCCGTCGATGAGCATATCTATTTCCTCTTTCGTTGTGAAGCGGGAGAAGCTGATCCTCAGCGGGCTCTTTCTGACCTCGTCACTCAGTCCCATATTCTTGAGCACCGAGCTCTGATGTCCCTTCGAGCAGGCCGAACCGCTCGAGACATAGACACCGCGCGAGGAAAGGAAATTGAGCATAGGCTCGGAGTTTATGCCGAGCACGGAGATATTTGTAACATAGGGCAGCGCGTCCTCGGGCGAGTTTATGACCACTCCGCCGAGGGAGAGAAGCCTTTCGCACATATAGTCGCGCAGCTCGGTGACCTTTTTGAGCTGCGCCGTAAGATTCGGCAGAGCCGCGGCCGCCGCGCCGAAGCCCGCTATCGCAGGCATGGGCTGAGTGCCGGGACGCAGCTTTTCCTCCTGCAAACCGCCGAAAACTATCGGCGAAAGCCGCACGCCCTTTTTGACATAGAGCGCGCCTACACCCTTGGGTCCGTGTATCTTGTGGGAGCTGACCGTCATCAAATCGACACCCATCGCCGCGGGCTTCAGCGGCAGCTTGCCGAAAGCCTGCACCGCGTCGCAATGGATAAGCGCCGGCGATTTCGCCCGCGTCACAGCGGTTCTCGCCGCCTCGACCGGCTGAACCGTACCGGTCTCGTTGTTGACTGCCATTATGCTCACGAGCACCGTGTCCGGGGTCACTGCGTCAAAGAGCTCACGCTCGCTGATGCGCCCTTTTCTGTCAACGCCCAAGCGTATAACCTCAAAGCCCTCGCTTTCAAGGTGCTTGACCGTCTCCTCGATACTCGGATGCTCGACGCTCGTCGTCACTATCCGTCTGCCGCGTCGGCGCATGGCATGAGCCGCGCCCTGAACGGCAAGGTTATTGCTCTCTGTCCCGCCGGAGGTAAAATACACCTCATCGTCCCGGCAGAAGAGCCTGCGCGCAATATTCGAGCGCGCGTTTTCGAGCATTTCGTCCGCCTCTATCCCCTTTTGGTGCAGGGAAGAGGGGTTTCCCCAAAGCTCTGTCACAGCGGTTTTCATCGCCTCAACAGCCTCACCGCACACGGGTGTGGTGGCGCTGTTGTCAAGATACGCCGTCATAAGAAAAATCACTCCAAACAGCACGATTCCCAATTATACTTATATACACTATATTATACAACATAATCACCGGACTTGCAATATATTTGAGCCGATTGCGCCTTGCCGCAGAAAACTTTTTCCGTTCGCACATAAAACGCACGCTCGCTACATTATATGATATAAAGTGCAACAAGGACAGCAAATAAAGATTGACAAAAATATGCAATTTGCTATAATTAGACTGAAAACCAAACCATTACATAAAGGAGAGTTAACATTGAAAAGACGAACAAAATCATGGGTCGCAGTGCTGCTTTTCATCGCAGTATTCGGCGCTCTGCTCGTGACCGCAACTTTCACCGACCTTCAGGTCAGCCATATTCTCACGGCAAAGGCGCTTGCCGCCCACACCTATTACACCAACGAAACCACATACGGAGTCGTGCTTGAGGCGGTCGGCTCGTCGCCTGTCTATCTCATGCTCGCGTTCAGCTTCCAGATTCTCTTCTGGCAGGTCATGCGCAAAATGAAAAAGCATCCGTGGAAAGAAATTCTTGCGATACTTCTTCTCGTCGCGGGAACGGCGGCATACTTCGTCATGTTCGACGACGCCGTAAAATATGCGCTCCAGCATATAGGCCCCGAGGCCGAGCTGTTCCGCAAGGCGGCATTCCTCAAGGGCATATCGATGTTCTTCGCGGGTCTTATGACCTTCTTTGCAACCTTCGCCATAAGGAACTACTCCGAGGAATCGGTCGGTAAGCTCGTTATGTTCGCGGTTGCGGTGCTCTGCGTTGCAGCTGTTTCCAACGGCATTATCGCCGCAGTCAAGGAGCCTGTCGGCCGTATGCGTTACCGCGCAATGAACTGCGAGGGCGGTGCCACAATCGGCGGATTTGACAATTTCACCCGCTGGTATGTCGTCAACGGTCAGCACATCCCCAAGGAAGAGATGAAAGCCCTCTTCGGTACAACCGATGCGCTCAAGTCCTTCCCCAGCGGACACACCTGCTCCGCCGGCACGGTCTACTGCCTGCTCATGCTCCTCGATGTTTTTGCAGTCAAGAGCAAGGGCAAGAGAGCGGTCTGCTGGATAGCCGCCATCGCCTACACCGGCATGGTCGCCGTCAGCCGCATAATAGTCGGCGCGCACTTCTTCAGCGACGTCCTCATGGGCGGCACGATAGCATTCGTATGCATGATAATTTCCAGAGAGATTTTCATCTGCAAGGGCGCGAATGTCAAAGCGATGTTCGGAAAAGAATAAGATACAAAAAGCAGCAATCACCGCCCCGTACGGCTCAGGTCATACGGGGCGGTTTCTTTTAAGAGAAAAGCACGGTGTATCTTTCGACACACCGTGCTTGATTTTTTATTTAGTCCTCGTGCTTTGCGAGGGGCTCAATCTTGCCGTATCTCGACGCGGAGGCCGCATCGGATCTGGGCGGACGGGAGGGAGCTACGGGACGGTCGCCGCGCGGGCGGTCGTTTCTGCCTCTGCCGCCTCTGTCGCGGTTCTGATATCCGCCGCGCCCGCCTGAGCGGGGCGGTCTGGAGCCGCCGTTGAGGGGCTTTACGCCCTCTTCGAGAGTGATAACGACCTTGCGGTCATTCTCCGAGCCTACAGAGTGAGAGGTCACTCCCTCTATCTCCTGGAGAGCCGTATGGATGATGCGTCTCTCATAAGGATTCATGGGATCGAGCACAACATTTCTGCCGTACTTTCTGACCTTCGCGGCGCTCTTCTGAGCAAGTGAGCGCAGAGTCGCCTCGCGCTTCTCGCGGTAGTTGCCGATATTGAGCGACACTCTTCTCGACTTCTCCGCACCTCTGTTGACAACGAGGCGGACGAGATACTGGATAGCATCGAGCGTCTCTCCTCTGCGGCCGATGGCCGCGCCGTAGTCGCCGTCATATTCGACTGCGATGCTGACTTCCTCGTCAGTCTCGTCAATCTTTATCTCCGCGCCCTCAATGCCGAGGCTTGCAAGGATCTTTTCAAGATATTCCTTTGCATCTGCGTTTGACGGGGCGTCGAAGCTCACTTTGACCTTTGCGGGGGTAGTTCCGAGCAGACCGAACATCTTCTTTGCCGGCATTTCGAGAACTTCGATTTCAATATCCGAATCGGCGGATATGCCAAGCTGCGCGATAGCGTCCGCTTTTGCAAGCTCGACTGTTGCGCCGGTGCCGATAGCTTCTTTTAACATCTCTGTTTTCACCACCTGAAAAATTTATTTTTCTTCTTTTTTCTGCGCACGTGCGCGCTTGAGATTCTCTTCCCTTGAGCGGCGCTCAACCGTCTCATCGACCATAGCCTTCGCTATCATCTTCTTCGGGCTGTGCGTAAACGAGAGCACGACAGTCTGAATAAGAGCGAAAACGTTGGAGGCTATCCAGTAAATACCGATACCGGCGGGGAACTGGAAGGTGAAGTAGAGCGAGAACAGGGGCATACCGAAGGTCATGCAGCCCATAGTCGGGTTCTTTGCCATTTCGGGATTGTTCTTGCGCTGCTGGAGCATTGTAAAGAGGCTCGTGCCGAGAGAGGTGACGCCCGAGAGAATGGGGACAATCCAAAGGATTCCGGGCTCCTTTATCGAGGGTATCTTACCCAGCGGAATGCCGAGGAAGGTGAAGTTGAAGCTTGCGATACGCTCGATAATTCCCGCGCTCATGCCCTTTGAAAGGGCGAGGGGGCTGATTTCATTGATATGGTTGATAACAAAAAGCTCTATTGTACGCAAATCCGTCTTTGCGTTGTAATCGGGGAGCGTTTTTGCTATTTCTGTCAGCGAGTTGATTGTTGTTTCATCGAGGGCGAGTGCCCACTTGAGGGGGTGATAAATAACGCCGATAAGACCGAAGATGATGACGAACTGGATAGCGAGCGGAAGGCAGCCCATGTTCATGGGGTTATGTCCCTCGCGCTGATAGAGAGCCTGTGTCTCCTCCTGTATCTTTTTCTGGTCGCCCTTGTACTTGGCGTTTATTCTGCGGATCTTGGGCTGAAGGCGCTGCGTCTTGACGGTACCCTTAGTCTGATAGATAGAAGTGGGGATCATAAGGAGTCTTGCGAAAAGGGTGAAGAGGATGAGTGCAAGACCGTAATTGTTAACAGCTTCGAATATGAATCTGAGAACATATCCGAACGGGATACCCAGTATTTCATAAATGGCGTCCATTATTTGTGAGTCCTCCGGTTGGATTTTTTGTCCCTCTTGGGAGGGACGGGATCATAACCGCCGGGGAATAGGATATTGCAGCGAAGAAGTCTGGCAACAGTCAGCAGAGAGCCTTTGAAGGCTCCGTGTATTTCAAGAGCCTCTATCGCATACTGAGAGCAGGTCGGATAATACCTGCACATATCGGGCAGCTGCGGTGAGATATGCTTTCTGTAAAACTGAATAAGTTTTATCAGTATTTCCTTCATTTTCACTTCACAACTTTCACTCCTGCAGATATACCGATAACACCCAAGGCTTCCAGCTGTTTGCGCATGACCCGCTCGATATCGGTGCTCTTGCGGGAGACCGTCCTGTGACGGGCGACAAATACAATGTCCCATCCCCCGCAGCACTCGCCTTCGAGCTGCCGGAACGCCGCGCGTATTATTCGGCGGCACCGGTTGCGCTCCACCGCATTGCCGAGCTTTTTGCCGGTGGTTATCCCGATGCGCATGACGCCGTAACGGTTTTTGAGCGCATATGTGACAAGCACCGGGTCAGCGGCTGATTTGCCGCGCCCGTAAGTCCTGCGAAAATCGCTGTTAAGCTTGAGCGTTTGATATTCTGCCAAAGCAATCAATCCATCCGTGGCAATAATCCGCTCGACCTGTCATTCGGCCGTTTAAAAGGCCGATCAATAGGTGAGCTGCTTTCTTCCCTTCGCTCTGCGGCGGGAAAGAACCTTGCGTCCGTTTCTGTCGGACATTCTCTTGCGGAAGCCGTGCTCCTTCTTACGGTGCAGCTTCTTGGGCTGGTAAGTTCTTTTCATTTGCGGTAACCTCCGTTTCACAGGATATTAGTCACCGGCGGGCGCTTTGGTGGCACTCGTACCGCCGTGATCTTATTGCAGAAGCGGGTAAAGCTACTTCGCCTACCCTTGCAAGCTACTATTATATATCATACTTCACATCAATGTCAATCATTTTTTTGCGTCCTTGTGCAAACTGCTTGTTGAAAAAAAGGGCTTTTTATGATATACTTTATCCTATTATAAAGCATTATGATGGGGGAAGTTCATTAATGGATTCATTCAACGAGCTGTGGCAGGTTGTTTCCGACTACCTCAAGCAGACAAATTCGGAATCTATCTACAACGTCTGGTTCAGCGAGCTTGAGCCTATAAGCTTCGACGGAAGCCGCGCCGTGCTCATGACAACAGCGGAGTTCAAGCGCCGCATTTTGGCGCAGAAGTTCGGCGGCACTCTTCACAGCGCCTTCTTAAACGCGCTCGGTCTTGACGTGGACGTTGAATTTATAGCGCCCGGAGAGGGCTATTCGCAGCCCGACTCCATGAGCTCTGCGGACAGCTATGCGGAGATAGACGGCGGCAAACGCGCATCGAATTATTTTGAAAACACCTTTGACACCTTCGTTGTCGGCGCATCAAACAAGTTCGCCCATGCGGCGGCTCAGGCTGTCGCGGCGAATCCCGGCAAGGCGTATAACCCGCTGTTCATCTACGGCAACTCGGGGCTCGGCAAGACGCATCTGCTCAACGCCATATGCCACGAGATAAAGAAAAACGACCCGTCGATGAAGATAGTTTTGACCGACGGCGAAGAATTCACCAACGAGTTCATCGAGGCGCTTAATCACCGCACGACTACAGAGTTTCAGAACAAATACCGCAAGGTCGACGTTCTTTTGATGGACGACGTTCAGTTTATAGCCAGCAAGGAGCGCACGCAGGAGGAATTTTTCCACACCTTCAACGCCCTGACGCAGGACGGCAAGCAGATCGTCCTCTCGTCCGACCGTCCGCCCAAGGATATGCCTCAGCTTGAGGACAGAATGCGCACCCGCTTCGAGTGGGGTCTGCTCGCCGACGTTCAGCCGCCGGATCTCGAGACGCGTATGCTCATAGTCAAGCGCAAGGCCGACGCACTCAATTTTGACATAAGCGATGACGTCATAGAATACATAGCGCAGAAGCTCAAGAACAATATCCGCCAGCTCGAGAGCGCAGTCAAGAAGATGCAGGCCTATGTTCAGATTCAGGGCGCAAACGTCAACACCGCCACCGCTCAGCAGGCGATAAGAGATATTCTCAGCGACAACAAGCCCATACCCGTTGTTGTTGACAAGATAATTACGGAAGTCGCGCGCACCTACGGCGCAAATCCCGAGGATCTTCGTTCGAAGAAAAAGGATGCACAGACTTCAAAGTACCGCCAGATCTCGATGTACATCGTGCGCGAGGTCACCGGCCTCTCGGCCAAGGCTATCGGCGCTGAGTTCGGCGGCAGGCACTATTCGACGGTGCTCTATGCTCTCGACGAAATAAAGAAAGAGAGCGACACCGACTCTACGCTCAGAACAACCATCAACGACATTATAAAGAACGTTCAGGAGAACTGATTTTCAAAGCATAGGTCGCACCTCGGGGGAGGGATAAACGGTGCGCGATATTATTATAGCTTCGCCGTCCGACAAGGTACGCGCTCAGCTGCGCGGCTTCGTCGCGGACATGGGAATAATGGGCGTCATTGAGTGTCGCTCTGCCTCGCAGACTCTCGATTTTGTCAGGCGTCTCCCCGCCGCTATAATAATCTGCCAGCGTCTGACCGATATGGCGCCCGCCGCCATGCTCCGTCTGCTTCCTCCCGGCGCGGATATGATCCTGCTCATATCCTCCGCTCAGTCTCCGCTTTTCGGCATGAGCAACGTTCAGTGCATGACCCTGCCCATCTCGCGTCCCGAGCTGCGAAGCTGCATAGAAAAGCTTCTTCGCTCCTCGTCCGAGTCGCGCATACGCTCAAACGGGCAGCGCAACACGGCGGATCAGGAGATAATCGACAAGGCAAAACATTTATATATGAAGGTAAACGGTGTGTCCGAAGAGGATGCATACGCATATATTAGAAGAAGGAGCATGAACGAGAGCAGTTCGATAACCGCAACCGCCCGTCACGTTCTCAGCGAGCTCGCTAATATATAAATGAAAAGGGTCTTGTGAATGAAATTCGCCAAAATGCAGGGCACGGGCAACGACTACATATACGTCAACTGCTTTGAGGAGACCGTTTTTGACCCGCCCGCTGCGGCAAAATTTTTAAGTGACCGCCACTTCGGCGTAGGCTCGGACGGGCTTGTGCTCATAGAACCGTCCGACAGAGCTGATTTCAAAATGGATATCTACAATTCCGACGGGTCGCGGGCGAGGATGTGCGGAAACGCCGCACGCTGCGTCGCAAAATATGTCTGCGACAACGGCTTGACCGACAAAAGCCTTATCTCGTTAGAGACTCCCGGCGGAATAAAATATATAGATATATATAAAGAAAACGGCAGGGTCGTTTCGGCGCGGGTAAACATGGGCGCGCCCATACTGAAAAGTCGGGATATCCCCGCTCTTTTTGACTCGGACACCGTTATAGACCTGCCGCTCAAAGTCGGCGCAAAGTCTTATCGCGTCACCTGCCTGTCGATGGGCAACCCGCACTGCGTGGTTTTTTCGAATGACGCAGACTCCGTAAATATTCAAAAAACAGGCCCCGAATTTGAAAATCACCCGGCCTTTCCGGACAGGATAAATACGGAGTTTGTTCAGCCGCTTTCCGGCTCCCGCATAAAAATGCGCGTATGGGAGCGCGGCGCGGGCGAGACTCTCTCCTGCGGCACGGGCGCGTGTGCGGCGGCGGTAGCCTGCATTCTCAACGGTTATTGCAAGCGCGATACGGATATCGCCGTCACCCTTCGCGGAGGAGAGCTCTCGATCAACTGGAGCGCCGACGGGGCCGTTTATCTGACGGGGCCCGCCGCAACCGTCTTTACGGGCGAAATTACCTGCTGCGGAGGCGCCCGATGATGATAAACAGCAACTTCTTAAAGCTCCGCCAAAGCTACCTTTTCTCGTCAATGAGCCGCAAGATAGGCGAATACAGAGCGACTCACCCCGAAGCCGATATAATCGACCTCGGCATAGGCGATGTCTCACGTCCCCTGCCCTTCGAGTGCATAAAAGCCATGCGCTCGGCGGTTGACGAGATGGCGGACGCCGACACATTCAGAGGCTATCCGCCCGAACGCGGCTACGGCTTTCTTACAGACAAGATATTGAAATACGATTTTGCCGCGCGCGGGGTGACGCTCGGCAGAGACGAAATCTTCGTCAGCGACGGCGCAAAGAGCGACACAGGCAGCATAGGCGATATCTTTTCGCCCGAATGCAGGGTCGCCGTCTGCGATCCCGTCTACCCCGTCTACGCCGACGCGAATGTGCTCGCGGGCAGGGGCGGCGAAAGGCTCGAAAACGGAAGCTTTTCAAAATTCGTGTATCTCGACTGCACTGCGGACAGAGGGTTCATCCCTCCCCTGCCGAAGCAGGAGGTCGATATCATATATCTCTGTTCCCCGAACAATCCCACGGGGGCGGCGATGAACAAAAATCAGCTGAAGCTCTGGGTCGATTGGGCGAGGGAGCACGGCAGCGTCATTCTCTTTGACGCCGCATATGAGGCGTTCATAACGGACGGCGACATTCCTCACAGCATTTTCGAGCTTGACGGCGCAAAGGAATGTGCAATCGAGTTTCGCAGCTTCTCAAAAACTGCGGGTTTCACCGGAGTGCGCTGCGCCTATACGGTGATACCTCGCGAGCTCACCCGCGACGGGGTCAGCCTGAACGCTCTCTGGACGCGCAGGCAGGCGACGCGCTTTAACGGCGTGTCCTACATCACTCAGCGAGCCGCCGAGGCAGTCTATTCGGACGAAGGCAGGCGGCAGATAAAAGAAAATATAAGCTGCTGTCTCGGCAACGCAAAAGCAGTTGCGGACGGACTCAAAAGCGTCGGAATCCGCTGCTTCGGCGGCAGAAATTCGCCGTATATCTGGTTCGAAGTGCCGAACGGGCTTACCTCGTGGCAGATGTTTGACAGACTTTTAAGCTCTGCGCAGGTGATCGGAACGCCGGGCTCGGGCTTCGGCAGAATGGGCGAGGGATATTTTCGTCTGACCGCATTCGCAGAACCCGAACGCACGCTCGAAGCAGTCAAAAGAATAAAAAACGGTCTTGGCTAAGACCGCACGGAGGATAAAAATGGGCATTTTTTCAAGAATAAACAAGGGACTCAAAAAGACCCGCGAGAATATGTCGGGAGCTATCGACTCTATGCTCCACGGCAAGACGGAGATTGACGACGATTTCTATGACGAGCTCGAAGAGATACTCGTCATGGGCGACGTCGGCTGCATGACCGCGTCGGAGATAGTCGAGAAGCTGCGCGAGCGCGTCGCAAAAAAGCACCTGCGCAAGCCCGAAGCGGTCAAGAACGAGATAAAGGAGATCGTTGCCGAGATGCTCGAGGGCGGCGAGGAGATGAGCCTTATTACTCTCCCCTCCGTCATTCTTGTTATCGGCGTCAACGGCGTGGGCAAGACCACTTCGATAGGCAAGCTCGCCGCAATGTACAAAAACGAGGGCAAAAAAGTTATCCTCGCCGCGGCGGACACGTTCAGAGCCGCCGCCATAGAGCAGCTTGAGGAATGGGCGAACCGCGCGGGAGTCGAGATAGTCAAGCACCGCGAGGGCGCGGACCCCGCTGCCGTTATATATGATACTATACAGGCCGGCAAGGCGAGAAATGCGGACATAATAATCTGCGACACCGCCGGCAGACTTCACAACAAGAAGAACCTCATGGAGGAGCTTGCGAAGATATACCGCGTCATAGACCGCGAGCTGCCCTACAGCGATCGCGAGAGTCTGCTCGTGCTCGACGCGACGACCGGTCAAAACGCAGTCAATCAGGCGAAGGAGTTTAAAAACGTCGCCGAGATAACGGGAATAATCCTGACAAAGCTTGACGGCACCGCGAAGGGCGGCGTTGTGCTCAACATCAAAAACGAATTAGGCGTGCCCGTCAAGTTCATCGGCGTAGGCGAAAAGGTGGACGACCTTCGCCCGTTCAACGCCCGCGCATTTGCCGAGGGTCTGTTTGACGCAGAGCCGGCAGAAGATGAGGAAGAGGAGAAAGAGGACAAGTAATGGATTTTCTCATAGCTACGCACAACATGAAAAAACGCGCCGAGCTTGAGCGCATATTGAAGCCGATAGGCGTGCGCGTTCTGCTCGCCGAGGAGGCGGGAGTCGAGCTGACCGACGTTGAGGAGACGGGGGTCACGTTCGAAGAGAATGCATTTCTGAAGGCCGACAGCGGCTGCAAAGAGAGCGGTATGCCCTGCATAGCCGATGACTCGGGGCTTGCCGTTGATGCGCTCGACGGCGCACCGGGAGTGTATTCCGCGAGATATGCGGGCGAGCACGGAAACGACGAAAAGAACAATGAGCTGCTGCTCGAAAATTTATCCGATGTCCCTGCGGACAAGCGCACCGCGCGCTTCGTCTCGACTGTCTGCTGCTGCTTTCCCGACGGCAGGCACATGACCGTGCGCGGCGAGTGCGAGGGCAAAATCGCCTTCGAGCCCAAAGGCGAGGGCGGCTTCGGCTACGACCCGCTGTTTTTGCCCGATGAGTTTCCCGGCAAGACGATGGCGCAGCTCACCGCAGAAGAAAAAGACAGCATCAGCCACAGAGGCAAGGCATTGAGACTCCTTGCGAAAAAACTGGAGGAAATTATATGACAAGCAAAGAGAGAGCCGCGCTGCGCGCGCAGGCAAATTCGCTCGAGCCGCTGTTTCAGGTCGGCAAGGGCGGCGTCAATGACGCGCTGATAGCCCAGACGCTCGACGCGTTCCGCTCCCGCGAGCTGCTCAAGCTCAAGGTTCTGCTCGAAACCGCGCCGAAATCCCCGCGTGAAATCGCAGAAGAAATAGCCGCCAAGACTCAGTCCGAGGTCGTTCAGGTCGTCGGCGGGAGCCTTATATTCTTCAAAGAGAATCCGGAGCTGCACGAGCCCAAGGAAAAGAAGAAAAAGACCGTGACCGGCACGAAGAATCCGAACCGTCCGTCTGTGCGCAAAAAGATACACGAAAAGAAGCTCGCCGAGGAGAGAAAGACCGCGGCGCGCCGCAAGGCGGAACGCAATTTCAGGCGAAAAGGCGACGTTTAAGCAAGAATTTTAAGTCAATCGGTTCAAAAGCAGGCGTTTTTTGCCTGCTTTTTTGTGCATCGGGACAAATTGCATATTTTTTCATAAAAGCCTATTGACAGCGTAGGCATAAGGGGATTATAATACAGTCACAAGATACCGAGACGGGAGGAAGCGTCATGAAAAAGCTCAACGGCATTATGATGATGGAAATGTGCATGTTCTCCATGCGCATGTATATGCCCATGTCTTTTTCCGACGAGCTTCCGTCAAACGAATAAATCTGATATATGCAGAAATTCGGGGAGCTTCGAAGGAAGTTTCCCGTTTTTTATTTGCATTGAGGAGGAATAAATATGCAGTATCTTAAATTGTTTTCGCCCTTTGATATAAGGCATTGGCGAATGTGCCGCAAGGCGCATGAATTAAAGAGACCGTCTTAACCGATACCTTATAAATTAAAATACAAAGGAGACAACCAACATGAAAAAGACAATATCTATCATTCTTGCCGCAGTCCTCGCGCTGGGCTGCATCCTCGGCTTCGCCGCCTGCTCTTCGGGCAGCAAGGGCATCACCATCGCCGTTCCCAACGACGCTACAAATGAGGCACGTGCGCTTCTTCTCCTCCAGGAGCAGGGCATAATCAAGCTCAAGGACGGCGCGGGCATCACCGCAACCATAAGAGACATCGAAGAGAATCCGAAGAACATCACCTTCAAAGAGGTTGAGGCCGCTCAGCTTCCCAACGTTCTCAAGGATGTTGACTACGCCGTTATCAACTCGAACTACGCTATCTCCGCGGGTCTTAACCCCGTAAAGGACAATCTCGCCATTGAGGGCTCCTCGAGCGCATATTCGAACATCCTCGCCGCCAAGAAGGGTACAGAGAATTCCGACAAAATCAAGGCTCTCTCCGCTGCTCTCCAGAGCAAGAAAGTCGCCGATTTCATCGCCTCCAAGTATGACGGCTCTGTTATCAGCGTTGTCAAGAACCCCGGTGACGGCTACGATTCCTCCGTCAACTATGACGCTCTCAAGGGTCAGACGATAACCGTCGCCGCCTCCCCCACACCGCACGCCGAAATCCTCGCCGTTGCCAAAGAGATACTCGCAGCTAAGGGCGTGACCCTTGACATCAAGGAGTTCACCGACTATGTCCAGCCCAACAACGTTGTTGAGTCCGGCGAAATTGACGCGAACTACTTCCAGCACGAGCCCTACCTCGATGATTTCAACAAGCAGAACAATACCCACATCGTCACCGTCTGCTATGTACACGTCGAGCCCATGGCTCTCTACGGCGGCAAGCAGACCACTCTTGACGCAGTGAAGTAAATGTTATAAAATATAATGCTGGGCTAAGTTGCTCTTAATCGGGCTGCTTTTCCGGCATTATCTTTTTATCCAGAAGTTCGGAGGCATAAAATGATCGAGATAAGAAATCTGTCAAAAACCTTCAAGACCGCCGACGGCTCCCTCGACGCGCTCAAGGATGTTTCCCTGACGATAAACGACGGCGACATCTACGGCGTCATAGGCATGAGCGGCGCGGGCAAGAGTACGCTCGTGCGGTGCATAAATATGCTCGAACGCCCGACCGAGGGGCAGATACTCATCGACGGAGTGGACATGGGCGCGCTTTCGAGCAAGCAGCTCAGGGACGCCCGCCGCAACATAACCATGATATTCCAGGGCTTTAACCTGCTCATGCAACGCAACTGCCTGAAAAACATCTGCTTTCCGCTCGAGCTTGAGGGCATGAAGAAAGAGGACGCGAAAAAGCGCGCGCTCGAGCTGCTCGAAATAGTCGGCCTGCCCGACAAGGCGAAGGCTTACCCCGCTCAGCTCTCCGGCGGTCAGCAGCAGAGGATAGCCATAGCCCGTGCGCTCGCAACCAATCCCAAGGTGCTGCTCTGCGACGAGGCGACAAGCGCCCTCGACCCCAACACCACTCACTCGATTCTCAACCTCATAAGAGACATAAACAAAAAACTCGGCATAACGGTCATTATAATCACGCATCAGATGAGCGTTGTTGAAGAGACCTGCAACCGCGTCGCCATTCTCGACAACGGCACTGTCGTTGAGCAGGGCGAAGTCAGCACGGTTTTTGCCCATCCGCAGTCGGACGCCGCAAAACGCCTCGTGTTCCCCGACGCTTCGGACGAGATTTTCTCACCCGCCGCAGATGAGCACAGGATAAGAGTCGTCTTTAACGGCGCGTTTGCGACTAACACCCCGCTGATAACCAAGATGGCAATGGACGAGGGAATCGCCGCCAACATTCTCGCGGCATCGACCCGCTGCATCGGTGACAAGGTATACGGCAATATGCTCCTCGGCATCTCCGGGGAGGGCGACGAGCTTGAACGCGCGTCGAAATATCTGCAAAGTATGCCGGATATTCTTGTTGAGGAGGTCTGAAGATGTTTGACAATGCATTCACTTCCGAGGCTTTGACAGAGGCTCTCGATATACTGAAAACCGAATTTCCCTTAGCTATTTGGGAGACGATATATGTCACCCTGCTCTCCACGCTCTTTGCAATAATCATCGGGCTGCCGCTCGGCGTGCTGCTCGTTGCGGGCGAAAAGGGCGGAGTTCTCCCCCTGCCTAAGGCACTGATGAAGGTGCTCAACGTTATAATCAACCTCCTGCGCTCGGTGCCGTTTTTGATACTGATGATACTCGTCTTCCCGCTGACCCGCCTTATAGTCGGCACGGCGGTCGGCACTGTCGCCTCCATAGTCCCGCTCGTTATAGCGTCGTTCCCGTTTGTGGCGCGTCTAGTCGAGAGCAGCCTGCGCGAGGTCAACCCGAACATAATCGAGGCCGCACAGAGCATGGGTGCGTCGCCCATGCAGATAATCGTCAAGGTCATGATACCCGAGAGCGTGCCCTCGCTGCTCTCGAACTTCACAATAGCGATAACCACCATACTCGGCTACTCCGCGATGAGCGGAATAATCGGCGGCGGCGGACTCGGCAAGATAGCCATAAACTACGGCTACTACCGCTACAAATACCTCGTCATGCTCTTTGCCGTCATACTGCTTATCGCGCTCGTTCAGATATTCCAGAGCGTCGGCACGCACCTTGCGACAAAGACAGACAAGAGGCTCAAAAAATAATCGAATAAACAGCCGCACCCGGTCGGGAGGAACTTCCTGCCGGGTGCGTTGTTTTTTTATTTATGCCTTTTGCTTCGGGGTGAACAGCTTAGCGTCAAGCTTTTTCATCACAGCGTCAAAGGCAACAGCCATGAGCAGCGTGACGGCAAAGCAGAGAAAGAAGTAATCGGTATTGGCGTTAATAAATTCGATAGTCAAAAGCGCGGACACAGCTTTTTTACCGTGTCCGCGCTTTTCTTTAAGAAAGGTAATTTATCAGTTGAACGGGTTGTAGTAGAATGAATCGTTGCTCTGCTGAGTTGTTTTCTCCTGCTGCTTTGAGGATGCCGAAGCGGTATTGCCGGTGTCCTCAACGAGCTTTACCTTGACGTTAAATTCCTTCGTCTGATAGTTGCTCGAAATTCTGCACAGGGTCAGCGTCAAGGTGTCTCCGACTTTGGAGTTTTCTATCGCCTCGAGAAGCACCTCCGAGGTACTCAGCTTCTTGCCGTTGACCGCGGTTATGAGGTCGCCGACCTGGGCGCTGCTGTTTGCAAGGTCGCTGTCCTCGTTGATGTCCGCGATTATGAGCGAGCCCGCCGGCAGACCCTTTATCTGCACTATCATGTTATACTGCTGATTCGATGTGTTGGAGAAGTAGCTGATGCCGAGCTTCGGGCGGTTCGGCACTCTGCCGTAGGCTATGAGGTCATCGATTATCTCTTTTGCCGATGAAATCGGGATGGCGAAGCCCATGAGCTCATAGTTACTGTCGCTGATTTTAAGCGAGTTTATTCCGACCACCTGGCCGTATTCGTTTATCAGAGCGCCGCCGGAGTTACCGGGGCTGATGGCCGCCGTATGCTGGATGCACTCCATGGAGTAGCCTATCTGGCTGCTGACGGTTCTCGAAATCGCGGAGACCATGCCGTTGGTAAACGAGCCGAAGAACTCGGTGCCGCCGGGGTTGCCTATTGCATACACGGTCTCGCCGACGGAGAGCTTTGTTGAATCGCCGAATTCCGCGGCGGTGAAGCCCGTCGCCTTTATCTTGAGCACGCCGATATCGGTGCGCGAATCGTAGCCGACGATTTCCGCGTCATACTGCTTTCCGTCATGGAGCTGGACGACCGCCTTGACTCCCTCGCCGCTGATAACATGGGCGCAGGTGATTATATAAGTGCAGGTGTGATCCTTATTCTCGCCCATGACTATGCCGGAGCCCTCGCCCGAGGCCGAGCTTGACGACTGGCTGTATACGACTATACCGACGTTGCTCGGAGAAACTTTGGCATATACCTCAGCCGATGTGAGTGCGCTGCCCGTCTTTGAGGTCGTTGTCGCTTTCGGCGTATCCGTGATATTGAGCTCTGCGTCGCCCTCGGATGTTTCGGTTATCGAGGTACCGTTGCCGGCGCCGCCGGAATTGCCGCTTTTCGCAAAGACCGTAACTATCGCGGAGACCGCTACGACTGCCGCGAGTATGGCGGCGAAAATCGCAACACCCTTCTTCTTCGCGCTCATCTTTTTCTTCTTTTTCTCGGGCTGCGGCTGAGTATAGCTGCCCGAATTGTACGGGGGCTGAGCGTAGCCGTTCTGCTCGGGCTGATTGTTATACGGAGCCTGAGTGCGGCTGTCCTGCCCGGGCTCATGCGGTGCGGAATAGACCTTATCGGGCTCAAGCGGCGCAGACTGCTGCTCGCCGGTGTCCGTTGAGTTGTCCTCGGGCGGAGTCTCGCCCGAGCTGCCGAAATTATTCATATAATCATCATTGTACATAAATCTGACTTACCTCCATCCATTGCCTTCGGGATATCCTTCATCGTATGACACTATTATGAACTCTCAATATTACGATTTTTTTAACGGCGGGTAAATAACCTTTGGATTTTTATTCAACTTTTTTGTATTTGTTTGATACAATAAGCTTTATCTCAGCGGAAGCCAGAACACGAACTGCGTGTACTCGCCCGGCTCGCTGTTGACGGTTATCTGTCCGCCGTGCATATCAATCACGGTCTTGACTATATAAAGTCCGAGACCTGCACCCTTTACGTCATAGCTGCGCGACTTGTCGGTCTTATAGAAGCGCTCAAAGACCTGCCCCGCATCCTCGTGAGAGATTCCCTTGCCGCTGTTTTTGATGGAGAAAATCACCTTTTCGCTGTCCGACTTTATCGCAACCTCGATATATCCGCCCTCGTCCGTGAACTTGACGGCGTTATCTATGAGATTATATACAACTTGGTTTATCATATCCTCGTCGGCGCAGATATTGACAGGCCCGACCTTATCGAGTCCGCGAACCTCTATCTTCTTCTCGTCTATTATACGCTCGAAGCCGAGCATGGTTTTGAAGGTCATGGCTGAGATATCGAACTCCTTGGGCTGAATTTTCAGCTGACCCGCCTCTATCTTCGACATATTGAGCATTCCCGTGACAAGGCGCGAGAGGCGCTTGACCTCGTCGGAGACTATTCTGAGATAATACGAGCTCTTCGACGAATCTATCGTGCCGTCGAGTATTCCGTCAATGAAGCCGCCTATGGTCGTCATCGGGGTCTTAAGCTCATGGGAGACATTGGCGACGAAATTTCGCCTCGAGGTCTCGATTGCCGAGAGCGCATTCGCCATGGAGTTAAACGCCGTCACAAGCTCCGCGACCTCGTCCTCATCGCCGCCCAGCACTTTATGATAGGGCACGGAGATACGGTTGCTGAAATCGCCCTTTGCATACTGCTTGGCGGCCGCCGACATCTCGCGAAGCGGCTTTGTCATCTGATAGGTCAGCACATATGTTGCGACGAACGCTATCGCAAGCGCGAGCAGAGCCGAGAACAAAAACATCTTGAGCACCGCTCTGACGGGCTCATGCAGGGAGTCCGTATCCTGCGCGGCAACGACCGCTCCGCAGAATTGACCCGATGCTATGATAGGCTCAACGCTTATAAAATGCGAGCTCTTATACATCCCGCCGAGCGTTCCCGTCTCGGTATATCCGCCGCCGTTAAGCTTATCCAAAGCCGCCCTTGGGACGGTATATTTGCTGTGAACAATGCATTCGCCCATATACATCACAAGGTCGGACTGCCATATATCCTTGCAGCAGATTATCTTGCCGTCTGTGTCGCAGATATAGATATCCGCATCGATAGCCCGCGAGAGCTGAGCAGTCGAAACGCTCATAAGCATGGTTGCGTCCTTGTTCCCCCGCTCGAGCGGATAGCCCTTTTGGATAAGGGCAGCGGCAGTCTGCGCGACGTTCTGCGCGTTCTGCTTCAAAAGCGCCGTCTTTTCCTCGGACTGATTTCGCGCGATGAATATGAGCAGGGACGAACCGAGAATGGCAAAGCTGATAAAAAGTATCAGCACCGTAACATAGAAGTAACGGTGAAACAGACCCGAGCTTTTTGTTCTCGAGCCTGTGTTCTTTATATCTTTAAGTTCAAACTTTTTGCGTGCTTTTTTCATTGCACATCAATCCTTGGTCTCAAACTTGTAGCCTACGCTCCAGACGGTCTTGAGCTCCCACTTGTCGGACACGCCCTCGAGCTTCTCTCTGAGTCTCTTGACATGGACATCGACCGTTCTCGAGTCGCCGTAATAGTCGAAGCCCCAGACCTCGTCGAGCAGCTGATCGCGGGTAAACACCCTGTTCGGATTGCTCGCAAGGTGATAGATAAGCTCAAGCTCCTTGGGCGGAGTGTCGATGCGCTTGCCGTCGACCCAAAGCTCGTAGTTGGTCAGGTTTATCTTGAGCTTGTCGTATTCGACCTGCTTTATGTCCGTAGCCGGTGCGCCGGCGCTGCGCCTTAAAACCGCCTTGACTCGCGCCACAACTTCCTTTGCGTCGAAAGGCTTGACGACATAGTCGTCCGCGCCGAGCTCGAGACCGAGAACCTTATCAAAGGTCTCTCCCTTTGCGGTGAGCATGATTATCGGCTTGTCCGAGAACTTTCTGACCTCGCGGCAGACCTGCCAGCCGTCAAGACGGGGCAGCATTATATCGAGCAGCATCAAATCAGGCTGAATCTCGCCGAAGCTCTTCACGGCGCTCTCGCCGTCGTTTACTATGCTGACGGTGTAACCCTCTTTTTCAAGATAGAGGCGCAGCAGTTCGCAGATATTAACGTCGTCGTCAACGACAAGTATTTTTTCGTTAGCCATAAGTACCTCTCCTTTTGTTTTAAACGAACCCATTGTAATTATTATAAACCATTCGCAAAAGTTTGTGTGAATGGCAAAATAACATTTTGTTACAAAATTTCGTATATTTACCTGTGCAGATCCTCGCCCATGCTCACGAGCTTATGCTCAATAGAATCAACGAGCGCTATCCAGCTCGCGTTTATAACGTCCTGCGACACGCCTACGGTAGTCCAGATATCCTCGCCGTCCGACGACGTGATAAGAACGCGGACGCTCGCAGCCGTGGCATCCTTAGGCTCCATGACGCGAACCTTGTAGTCGATGAGCCTGAGCTTTCGAAGGCACGGGTAGAATACCTCGAGCGCCTCGCGAAGAGCGCGGTCGAGCGCATTGACGGGGCCGTCTCCGTCCGACGCCGCTATTCTGACTCTGCCGTCAACGCTCAGCTTTATCGTGGCGGTTGCGCTGTGGTCATTGTCATAGGGCAGCTCGTCGAGCACCTTGTAGCTGATAAGATTGAAGAACGGCTTGTATTTTTTAACGAGGCGGTGAACTATCAGCTCAAACGAAGAATCCGCGCCCTCATATTGATAGCCCTCGTACTCCTTCTGCTTGAGAATATCGAGCAGCTCCGCCACCTGCGGCGAATCCCTGTCGAAATCGGGATAGAGCTTCTGTATCTTCTTAAGCACAGCGGACTTTCCCGTGACCTCAGAGAGCAGGAAACGCCTGCGGTTGCCAACTGTCTCGGGGTCGATATGCTCGAACGATTCGCTGAATTTCAAGACACCGTCCGCGTGCATCCCCGCCTTGTGCGCAAACGCGCTGCGCCCGACAAACGGCACATCCCTGTGCAAAGTTACATTGGCTATCGACGCTATCTTTATCGCCGATGAGGTCAGATTTTTCAAATTCTCCTGCGGGATACACTCATAGTCGGATTTTATCTGCAAATTGGGGATTATCGAAGTGAGCTTCGCGTTTCCGCACCGCTCGCCGAAGCCGATAAACGTGCCCTGCACCTGCTTGGCGCCCGCTCTGACAGCCATGAGTGCGCCCGCGCACGCCATATCGGAGTCGTTGTGAGTATGTATTCCTATATTGGTACCGGGGAAAGCTTTTACTATTTCACCGGTAACTTTTTCTATGTAATCCGGGAACGAGCCGCCGTTTGTGTCGCACAGAGCAAGGCAGTCCGCACCGCCACGCAGAGCCGCGCGCAGACTTTCGAGCGCGTAGCCGTCGCCGTCGGACATACCGTCAAAGAAGTGCTCCGCGTCGAAAATGACCTGCTTGCCGTGATTTTTAAAAAAGCGGCAGGTCTCCTCTATCATCAGAAGGTTTTCCTCGGGGCTCGTCTGCAAAACGCCCTCGACCTGGATTTTTCTGCTCTTTCCGACTATCGACACGCACGGAGTCCCCGCCCTGAGCAGAGCTGCGCACGAGGCGTCCTCTTCAACGCTCTCGCCCTTTCTCCGCGTTGAGCCGAACGCGCACAGGCGGGAATGTTTGAGCCACAGCCTACTCGCCTGCTCAAAAAATTCAAGCTCGCGCGGATTTGACGTGGGGTTGCCCGCCTCGATTATCGGTATGCCGAGCTCATCGAGCACGCGGACTATCTCCAACCTGTCGTTGACGGAAAAGGATATGCCCTCGCCCTGTGCTCCGTCGCGCAGGGTCGAATCGAGAAGTTCTATCTTTTTCAAGTCTCTCCCTCCCGTGTCAGTCGTTTATTACCGTGTCGCCGCTCTCAAGAGCGGTTATGCCCGAGCGCGAAAGCTCGGCTATTCCGTGGACGCTCATGTCCGCTATAAACGAATCTATTCTTTCCGGCTCGCCTGTAAGCTCCGCCGTGAGCATCGTGTGGCCTATATCCTTGACCCTCGCGCCGTAGGCTATGACGGTCTTTAATACCTGCGGCCTGTCCTTGTTGAGACAGTGAACCTTTATCAGCAGCAGCTCGCTCGAAACGAGCTTTCCCTCCTCGAGATGCGCCACCTTTATGACATCCTCTAATTTCAGCAGCTGAGCCTCGACCTGCTTCACCTGCTCCGGTTCGACCTCGGCGACAACCGTCATTCTCGAAAACTCCGGATGCTCGGTCTCGGAGACGGTGAGGCTTCGTATATTATATCCGCGGCGCGCAAAAAGTCCCGCCACTCTGAGCAGAACGCCCGAGCGGTTTCTGACAAGCGCCGAAACGGTCAGCCTTTGAATCATGCTGATTCCTCCTTATCTGTATATAGCCGTCGTGATATCGCCGCCGGGCGGTATCATCGGGAGCACCGCGCATTCGGGGTCGATGCGGCAGTCTATGACCACGGGCCTGTCCATGGCGAGCGCCTTTTTGAAAACACGCCTTGCCTGCGACGGATTTTTTATTCTCATCCCCTTGACGCCGAACGCCTTTGCGACGGCGACTATATCCGTCGCACGCTCCGGCTGAGTTGCGGAAAACCGTCCGTCATAGAACACCTTCTGCCACTGCCTGACCATACCGAGCACGCCGTTGTTCATAACTACTGCGACAACGGGAATATTATATCGGCTCAGCGTCGCAAGCTCGCTCAGACTCATATGAAATCCGCCGTCGCCCGTTATGAGCACGGTCTTTCTCTCCGGCACGCCGAGAGCCGCGCCGAGAGCCGCCCCCATGCCGAAGCCCATGGCACCGAGCCCTCCGGAGGTTATCAGCGAGCGCGGGCGCTCAAAGTCATAATACTGCGCCGTCCACATCTGATTCTGACCGACGTCGGTCACTATGTTCGCCTCGCCCTTTGTAAGCTCGCTCAGGGTATGCAGAACTGTATAGGGCGCATACGGCTTCGGGCGCGGGATTTGTCTTTTAAACTCAGCTATCTCGCCGAGCCATTCGGAATTTTCGCCCGGCGGGAGCATTGCCCTAAGCCGCTCCAGGGTCTTTCCCAAGTCGCCGAGAATATGGGCGTCGGAGACGATGTTCTTGTCAAACTCCGCCGCGTCTATGTCTATATGTATTATCTGCGCCTTCGGAGCAAAGCTCGCCTTGCTCGCGGCGACGCGGTTTGAAAATCTCGCGCCAGCGGCTATGAGCAGGTCGCAGTTGAGAGCCGCAGTATTGGCGGCGGGGTTTCCGTGCATACCGACAAGCCCCAAGAAAAGCTTCGCCGAGCAGGGATAAGCGCCGAGCCCCATCATCGAGCACGCGACGGGGATTTGCAGCTTTTTTGCGAACGCCCCGAGCGCTTCGGACGCGCCCGAGCTTATCGCTCCGCCGCCGACATAGATAAGCGGTCTTTTTGCTTTTGCTATCATCTGCGCCGCGCGTGCGAGCTGAGCTTCCTCGGGCTCTTTTGCCCGCGCGGGCTCGCTCTTCGGGGCGCGCTCGTATTCCTCGCTCTGCGCCGCGATATCCGCCGGGATATCAACGAGCACCGGGCCCTTCCTGCCCGACTGCGCTATAGAAAACGCCTCGCGGACATCCTGCGCCACTCCGCGCTCACCCGACGCTATGAACGAATACTTAGTCACCGGCATCGTGACGCCCGCGATATCGACCTCCTGGAATGAGTCGCTGCCGAGCAGCGAGGTCTTGACGTTCCCGGTTATCGCAACAACGGGACTTGAGTCCATGTATGCGGCGGCAATTCCCGTCACGAGGTTGGTAGCGCCCGGACCCGAGGTCGCAATAACGACGCCCGTTTTGCCCGTCGCGCGCGCGTAGCCGTCCGCCGCATGAGCCGCCGCCTGCTCGTGGCAGGTTAGTATATGGCGAATTTTATCGCATTTGTAAAGTTCATCGTAGATATCGAGCACCGCACTGCCCGGATAGCCGAAAACCGTATCGACTCCCTGCTCGAGCAGAACATCTATCAGCGCCCGCGCACCCGTTGAAATCATAAACTCGCCTCTGAAAAATTTATTTTACCGAGAATTTGAAGCTCGTGCGGCTTCTGAAAGTCTCGCCCGCCTTGAAAATGCAGGGCGGGAAGTTCGGACGGTTCGGGGAATCGGGATAGAACTGAGTTTCAAGGCAGAAGCCCGCGTGCTTGTTCATCAGCGTGCCGCCCTTGCCGGGGATGTTATTGAGGAAGTTTCCGGTGTAGAGCTGAACGCCGGGCATATCGGTAGTTACTTCCATAACGCGCCCGCTCTCGGGGTCATATGCGGTCGCAAACGCGCCCTGCGTATCGGAATCTATGCAGAAATTGTGGTCATATCCGCCGTTTGCAAGCTCTATCTGGGTGTCTGCGCAGTTGATATCTCTGCCGATAGCCTTCATCTGTCTGAAATCGAACGCCGTTTCGGTGACGTCTCTTATCTCGCCGGTGGGTATACTGTCCGCATCCATGGGGGTGTAGTGCGAGCAGGACAGGCGAAGCTCCTGCGAGAGGACATTCGGGCGCTTGTATGAACCGAGATTGAAATATGCGTGGTTAGTCATATTTATCGGAGTATCCTCGGTGCAGACGGCCTCATAGGAAATCGAAAGCTCGTTGCTGTCATCGAGAGTGTAGGTCACCCTTGCGCTCATCTCGCCGGGGAAGCCGTTTGAGCCCTCGGGGCTCGTATATTCGAGAACAAGGCTCTCGCCCTCGACTCTCGCCGCCCAAACCGCGTGGGAAAACTCGCCGCCGCCGTGCAGGCAGGTCTTGCCGTTTTCGTTCTTTATCACATCGAACTCTTTGTCTCCGACTCTGAAACGGCCGCCGCAGATGCGGTTTGCATATCTGCCGACGATCTGACCCTGATAGTCGGAGCGCTCGACATGACCCTCCAAATCGTCAAAGCCTATGAGGACATCCTCAAAATTGCCGTCTCTGTCGGGTGCAAAGAGAGACTGCCAGGTTGCGCCGTAGGTTATAACGGACGCGCTGACGCCGTTTGAATTTTTAAGCTCGTATATATCGACCTCTCTTTTGTCGGGAAGAGTGCCGAAAAGTTTCTTTGAAATCATTAATAAATCCTCCTGTCGTTATATTGACTCATAGTAAATTATACATTATTATATCGTCAAGTGTCAAGAAAAGCGAAAAATGCGCGGCAAAAAATATTCTGTTTTTATTGACACACTTAAATCCGCAGTTTATAATAAAATTAATTTAGTACAGTAAAGTCTTGAATCTGCGGCCAAGAATGATTCGGGACTTATCGAAAGGGGAATAACAATGGGTTCGTCAAAGACAAAATACATGGGCTTCAAGGAGATTGCGGCATATTCGCTCGGGCTTTTCGGCTTTCAGGCGATAGTCGGACTTCTCAACTCGTATCAGGCGGAGTTTGATGCGTCGATACTCGGCGCGGATATCGCGGTAGTCGGTATTCTCGTGCTCGTCGCAAAAATCCTCTCCGCGGTTTTCGATCCGTTCGTCGGCAACATGATCGACCGCTCGAAGAGCAAAAAGGGCAAGTTCAAATCGATGATAGCAAAGTCGATACTCCCCCTGCTCGTCATGACCTCGGCGGTGTTCATAGATGTGCCGTTTAAGACGAACAAGGTCGCCGTCTACATATGGATTTTCGTGACCTACCTGCTCTGGAGCTTTGCGATGACCCTCGGCGACGTGCCCTCGCAGGGCATAGCCTCCGTCCTCACCCCCGACCCGACGGAGCGCACCAATGTCGTCTCAATTTCGAACACCTTCAAGCAGATAGGCTTCTCAGCCTGCGTCGTTATAGTGCCGATAGCCTGCCTTATCATTCCCGGAGGCTCCAAGGTGCTCGTCAAGAGCGGCGAGACGGATCTGCCGATGATAGCAAACGAGTATCTGTTCACAGCCGTCCTCACGGCCGTGCTCGGCTGCGTGCTGTTCATGCTCATCCCGCTCATCAACAAGGAGCGCGTGCCCTACTCGGCGGGCGAAAAGATTTCTTTTAAGGATATGCTGAACGCGCTCAAATCGAACAAGCCGTTCTTGCTCGTTATAATCTCATATTTCCTCGGCTTCGGCCGTCAGATGGCTATGGGCATTCAGGTTCAGGCCGCCAACATTCTTCTCGGCTCGCAGAACCTCGTCGCCGTGCTCGGCATCTCGACCGCGATAGGCACGATGATAAGCATGGCCGCCTGCCCGTTCCTCATAAAGAAGCTCGACGAGAAGAAGGTCTTTATCGGTCTGTCGGTCTACGGCTTTATAGCATCCGTGTTCTCGTTCGTGATAGCCCACTTCTGGTTTATAAACCCCGGCAATACGGTGCTCACCGTGCTCTTCTATTTCTCGCTCTTCCTCTTAGGGCTGCAGTTTGCGTCCGTCAACCTCATGCCCATGATAATGACCGCCGACTGCGTTGACTACTACGAGTATGAGACGGGCAAGCGCATGGAGGGTACGGCATATTCGGTGCTCACGCTGACCATAAAGATCTGCCTTGCGCTCGGCATGGCGCTCGGTCTTGTTTTCGTTCAGGTCTCCGGCTACTCCGACACCGTGCGCGAGATAGCCGCGGGCACCGCCGCCGGCTTCACGACAAAGACCAAGGACACGGTGTTCTTCGCCTATTCCGTCGTCCCCGGAATTCTCTCCCTGCTCTCCGCATTCCCGATATTCAAATACGATATCGTCGGCAAGAAAAAGCAGGAGATATCCGACGCGCTCCAGGCAAGAAGAGCCGCCGCAGAGAAATAAAAAGCAAAAAGCTATCCTCCGTATGAGACATACGGAGGATTTTTTGTTGGTGTTATTTTAGGCTCCCTGTATAAAGGGCGGCTGATAAAAGTTGCGATTATTTTATTCAAACATCGCCTTGAAAGCTTTTATCCACTCGCGTGCTATCAGCGCGTGACCGCTCTCCGTCGGGTGGATGCCGTCCCATATCCAGTAGGCGCAGTCGCGTCCCTCTGTGGCGCTGTCGAAAACTTTTTGAAGCGGGATAAAAAATATCCTGTCATCCTTTTCGGCAATGCGGCGGCAGACCTGCGAATATCTGCCCAGCTTCCTGCGGCAAACGTCCTCCTCCGACTTGTATCTGTCCCTTGTCGGCAGGAAAAACGGCTCCATGAGGAACACCTTCAGCTCGGCGTTCGTCTCGAAGGACTGCGAAAGCATATTTTCGAGATTGCTTTCATATTCCTCCGGCTCAATATGATTTTCGTCCTCGAAAAGGAAACAGTCGTTTACTCCGATAAGTATGCTTAAAATATCCGGCTCTATGTCGAGCGCGTCCTCGCGCCAACGGCGGAGCAGTCCGCGTGTCGTGTCGGCGGAAATGCCGCGGTTTACAAATTGAAGTCCGGCGTCCGGATATTCCGCGCCGAGCATCCCGCTGACAATGAACGCGTAGCTGTGCCCTATCTGATGGTTCAAATCGTGGCGGCGTTCGGGCTCCCTGTATCTGTTGCCGTCCGTTATGGAATCGCCCTGAAACAGTATCTTCATTTTTTCTCCTCCTCAGTCTATATCCGCAAAAACCGTGTCTGTTATTTCTCCGCGGCAGGTGCCGTTGCTAAGGTCAACGAGCCGCGCCTCAAACGCAGGCTCAAGCTCCTGCGGTATTCTCATTTTCACCGTCACCGCGTCCTCGAACGCCGTGTCCTCAACTATGCCGCCCTGCTCCGGGATAAGCGAGGCGAGCCGCCCGTAAAATGTGTAGTCGCAGCGGATTTTCACTATACTGCACTCGGCACGGGTCACCGTGCCCCCCGCGTCAACTGCGAGCTTCGCCGCGTGGGAATAGGCTCTGACAAGCCCTCCGCCGCCCAGAAGTATGCCGCCGAAATATCTTGTGACCACAAGCACGCAGTCGGTAAGCCCCTCCTTTTGAAGGACGTTGAGCGCCGGCATTCCCGCCGTTCCCTGAGGTTCGCCGTCGTCCGAAAAGCGGCAAATGTTGCCCTCTCTGATTATATATGCGGGGACATTGTGCGTCGCATCCCAGTGCTTCGAGCGGATAGAGTCTATAAACGCCGCCGCGTCCTCCTGAGTCGTGACGGGCGATATATAGCCGATGAACCGCGAACGCTTTTCAACGAACTCGGCGCTCGCCGCCGCTCTTATGGTTCTGTACTGCATATTGCCGCCTCCCGTGCGCCTTATTCTTCCTCGCCGCCGTCGTTCTTCTCATACGGGAATTCGTAGACGACCTCTAATTTATGCCCGCGCATCCAAAGCGACGGCGTTACGCGCAGAGTGTAGCCGCAGCCGTTGGGGGTTATCCACTCGTGCATCGGAAGCTGCGGAAGTCCGAAATTCGTGAGCAGCGCCATCATAACGCCGCCGTGGGTGACTATCGCAGCGCGGTCGGTCTCGGTCTTTATCAGTCCGTCAACTATTTTTATAAAGCCCTCGCACACGCGCCTTGCGAAGGCCTCGTTGCTCTCGCCGAACGGCGGCTCGACGCCCTGCTCGCCGGCAAGCCAGCGTGGGAACATAGGATAATCCTTGAGCTCCTCCGCGTCCTTGCCCTCGAACTCGCCGAAATTGCACTCTATGAGCGAGTCTATTGTTATGCACTTGTTGTCGGGATAGAGTATCGCCGCAGTGTCCGTGCAGCGCTTGAGCGGGCTTGATATAACCGCGCCGACAGGCGGATAGACGAGCTCCGAACGCATATTTTCGAGCTGCTTTCTGCCCTCTTCGCTGAGCTCGACGTCGGTATGACCGATGTATTTTCCCTCGGTCTCCTCTCTTGTGGCGCCGCTTCTGATGATATATATAATATAGCTTTTCATATTTCCTCCAAAAATACGCCGAGTATTTTGTTGAACTGTATAATTGAAAATTGACGGATATCTGCTATAATGATTATACAGATTGTATAAATTAAAAGGGGTATCTATATGGCAACAGGTATAACTGCGCGGCTGTCCGCACTTCGAAAGGAAAAGGGCATAAGCCAGAAGGAAGCCGCAGCGGGGCTGGGCGTCTCGCAGGCTCTGCTCTCCCACTACGAAAACGGAATACGCGAATGCGGGCTTGATTTTCTCTGCCGCGCGGCCGACTACTACAATGTCACCACGGACTACCTTTTGGGTATAAGCGAATCGAAGCGCGGCTTTGAGGGCGCATTCGGCATAAACGACGACATCTACTCCGACGCGGAGCTCAGCACGCTGACAATATTCCGCGTTGCGGGCAAGCTTCGAAAGTTTCTGACCTTCCGCCAGGAGAACAGCGGCACCTCCTCGGACGTCATGCACATGATATACTGCCTGATTATGTACAGAATCATAATCGCTGAGTCCGCCAAGGGCACGCTCCCCTGCGAATGGGTTCCGAACGCCGAAGTGCTCAACGACAGAAATTACCTCAACATCATTGACCGCGTCGCAAACGAGCTGATAACCGCCGGCTCAAACGCGTCGCGCCAGATACCCGATAAGATACCTCTGTCCTTCAAAACCGTAATAGAACAGGCGCAAAGCATTATCAACTCCCGCTGCGAAAAGAGCGGGATAAAGCTCGGCGATATATACACCACCGAGTTCTGATTATATCCTCGCCACTCCGCTGTCTCTCGCAGCCTGCGCCACCGCCTCGGCGACCGTCCTTCCGACACGCTCGTCGAACGCCGCGGGCAGGATGTAATCGGGATTCAGCTCCCCGTCGCTGACGAGAGAGGCTATTGCCTTCGCGGCGGCTATCTTCATCTGCTCGTTTATGTCGCTTGCGCGGACATCGAGCGCACCGCGGAAAATTCCCGGAAACGCGAGGACATTGTTAATCTGATTCGGAAAGTCGCTTCTGCCCGTGCCGACTACCGCAGCGCCCGCAGCCTTGGCAAGGTCGGGCATTATCTCGGGCACAGGGTTCGCCATGGCCATGATTATGGCATTCTCGGCCATGGACTCCGCCATCTCGGAGGTCACTATTCCGGGCGCGGAGACCCCGACAAAAATATCGGCCCCTTTCATCGCGTCGGCTAAAGTGCCGGTGCGGTGATTTTTATTTGTAAATGCGGCTATCTCCGCCTTTGCGGGAGCCAAATCGTCGCCCGCGCAGATTATGCCCTTGCGGTCGCACATGATTATCTCGCCAGCGCCCATGGAGTCAAACAGCTTCGCTATCGCAACGCCCGCGGCGCCCGAGCCGCTGAAAACAACGGTGCAGTCCGAGAGCTGCTTTTTAACTATTTTAAGCGCGTTCATAACGGCCGCAAGGCAGACCACCGCCGTGCCGTGCTGATCGTCGTGGAAAATCGGGATATCCGTGCGTTCCTTGAGCTTTCGCTCTATCTCGAAGCAGCGCGGGGCCGCAATGTCCTCGAGATTCACTCCGCCGAACGAGCCGGCGAGCAGAGCGACGGTGTTCACTATTTCGTCAACGTCCTTCGAGCGCACGCAAAGCGGTATCGCGTCAACATCGCCGAACGCCTTGAAGAGCACGCATTTGCCCTCCATAACGGGCATACCCGCCTCGGGGCCAATGTCGCCGAGTCCCAGCACCGCAGTGCCGTCCGTGACGACCGCGACGGTGTTCCAGCGGCGCGTTAAGTCGTAGCTTTTGCTGACGTCGTCCTTTATCTCAAGGCACGCCGCCGCGACTCCGGGAGTGTAGGCAAGGGACAGCTCGTCCTTGTTGCCGACCCCTGCTCTCGGCTTTATCTCCAGCTTGCCGCGCAGTTTATAGTGAAGCTTCAGTGATTCGCTCAGATAATCCATTTCAGTTTTCCTTTCCTGTTGCTCGGTATTTTTACGGCCGCCGATCAGAAAACCGGTCGGCGGCCAGATAATATCAGTCCTTCGCCCAGTCGCGTGAACGCTCGACTGCGCGTTTCCAGCCCTTGTAGAGCTCGTCACGGTGTGACTTCTCCATCTGAGGGGTGAATATTCTCTCGATTTCGCGGTTCTGCGCTATCTCAGCCCTGTCCTTCCAATAGCCGACGGCAAGACCCGCGAGATATGCTGCGCCCAGAGCCGTCGTCTCAACGGTCTTGGGTCTGTCAACTATCGTGCGTATCATATCCGACTGTATCTGAAGCAGAATATTGCTGACGCTCGCGCCGCCGTCGACGCGCAGCTCCGTAAAGGTTATGCCCGAATCGTCCTCCATCGCTTCAAGGAGATCCGTCATCTGATAGGCTATCGCCTCAAGGACGCTTCGCGCGATATGGGCGCGGTTGACTCCGCGCGTGAGTCCGACTATGCAGCCGCGCGCATACATATCCCAATAGGGCGCGCCGAGTCCCGTGAACGCGGGGACAAAATATATGCCGTTGGCATCGGGCACGCTCTCGGCGAGCTCGTCGCAGCGTTTGGCGTTGTCTATCATATGCAGCTCATCGCGCAGCCACTTGATAACCGAGCCTGCGTTGAACGCAGAGCCCTCTATGGCATATTCGACCTTGTCGCCGATACCCCACGCGACGCCGGTGAGCAGATTGTTCTTCGACTTGACGCGCTTCTCGCCAGTGTTCATCAGCAGGAAGCAGCCCGTGCCGTAGGTGTTCTTCGCCTGACCGGGCTCAAAGCAGGCCTGACCGAACAGAGCCGCCGGCTGATCGCCTATTGCGCCCGAAATCGGAATACCCTCGAGTTCCTCAAGGCCGATTATGCCGCCCGCGACCTTGCCGTAGACCATGCTTGAGGGCTTGACCTCGGGAAGGATGGACATCGGGATATTGAGATATTCGCACATCTTCTCGTCCCAGCAGAGATTATCAACGTCGAAGAGCATGGTTCTCGATGCGTTGGAGTAGTCGGTTATATGCACTCTGCCGCCGGTGAGATTCCATATGAGCCAGGTCTCAACCGTGCCGAAGAGCAACTGATCCGCCTCGGCGAGCGCGCGTGCGCCCGGGACATTGTCAAGTATCCACTTTATCTTTGTGCCGGAGAAATATGCGTCTATGACAAGACCCGTCTTGTCCTTTATGTACTCCTCCATGCCGTCCGCCTTTATCTGCTCGCAGAGCTCTGCCGTGCGGCGGCACTGCCAGACGATGGCGTTATAGACGGGCTTTCCCGTCTCCCTGTCCCACATGATAGTGGTCTCGCGCTGATTGGTTATGCCAATAGCCGCTATATCCTCGGGCTTCACTCCGCTCGAAGAAAAGACGGAGGTCAGCGCCTGAAACTGGCTGAAAAGTATCTCCATGGGGTCATGCTCAACCCAGCCCGCAGCAGGATAAATCTGATCGAACTCCTTCTGCGCTTTGGCTATAATGTTGCCCTTCTTGTCAAAAACGATAGCTCGCGAGCTGGTCGTTCCCTGGTCGAGTGCAAGGACGTATTTTGCCACTTGTATCCTTCCTTTCAATTTACAGATGTCTGTTCTCTGCCCGAGCGCCCGTTTTTCAAGCGTCACGCCGCTCGGCACATAAATTTTCATTATAAATAATAGCTCTAAACATACAAAAAGTCAATGTTATTGGCGAAACACTTCGGCACTTTAACTAAAAAAGTAAAATATTATCAGTTTGCCCCGCGATAGTTCTTTAGTGTAAATATTAAAAAGCTTTTTTGATATATAATATGCTCCGCAAGCTTAAATTAAAGGAGTGTATTTTACTAATGGGAGACAAGCTTTCAGTCGTCACGGGCGCTACGGGTCACGTCGGCTACGCACTTGTTAAGGAACTCGAGGCACGCGGCGAAAACTTCAGAATACTCATCAGAAAAGACAGCAAGATTTTTGACGGCATCAATTGCGAGCGCGTATTCGGCGACGTCACCGATCCCGCTTCTCTCGAAAAGGCTTTTGAAGGCGCGGACGTCGTCTATCACCTTGCAGGCGTTATCGAGATAAACAAGGGCAACGAGGACATGACCTGGAAGGTCAATGTCGACGGCACAAAGAACGTCGTTGAGGCGTGCAAAAAGTGCGGCGTAAAGCGCCTTGTCTACGCTTCCTCCGTTGACGCTTACCCCCCGCTCCCCGACAATCAGGTTATGCGTGAGATTTCTCACTTCAATCCCGAGATTCTTGACGGCACCTATGCAAAGACTAAGGCTACCGCCACAAACTATGTATTTGAGAATAACGACGACAAGCTTGAGACAGTTGTCTGCTATCCCGGCGCGTGCTGCGGCCCCTATGACTTCAAGGTCTCTTCCGTCGGCGAAATGGTCAGAATGTTCTTTAACGGCAAATTCCCCGTATCGCTCGCATTCGGCGCATACAACTTCGTTGACGTGCGCGACGTTGCCAAGGGCATGATAGGCGCCGCCGAAAAGGGCAGACCCGGCGAAGGCTATATCCTCACCGACGAGGTCGTCACCGTTGACGAGCTTATACATATGCTCGCAGATATCTGCGGCACAAAGGCTCCCGGCTTCAAGCTTCCTCTCGGCCTTGCAAAGGCGTTTGCTCCTCTCATGGAGGTCTATTATAACGCCGCGAAGAAGACTCCGCTCTTCACCCGCTACTCCATCCGCAAGCTGACCTCCAACTGCAACTTCAGCTGCGATAAGGCCAAGAAAGAGCTCGGCTACGCTCCCATGGGCGCAAAGCAGTCCTTCACCGACATGGTCGCATGGATAAAGGAATACGAAGGCACCGGCAAGAAGAAATAAGCAGGCCGAATAAAAATGCCCCGACGTTAGCGGGGTGTTCATAAGACACAAAAACCGATCTATGGCTCATAGGTCGGTTTTTTATATTATTGCAGGATGCATAAAAGCACGCCCTTTATCGGTTAGGGGAAAATGAGATTGGCGGGGGGTGCGTCGAGTCGCCGCACCCTACAAATACATTGAAAAACAAAACAGTCGAATCAATGCGGGCGAATCCGTGCCGCAAATCCCAATTTGCCAATATCTGATACGGCTTCGATTTATACAGGAAAAGTCCCGACAGTACAATGCCTGTCGGGACCTTTCGTTTGCTTTTCCGTTCGGATTATTTGCCGAACAGCTTTTTGAAGAGGTTTATTATCGCTCTGAACGGAGCGGTGATTACATTGAGCAGCTTCTTGCCGAAGCTCTCCTTTTTCTCGACCGTGACCTTGCACTCGGCAGTGACCCCGTCGGCCGATTCGGCGGTTATTATCGCTTCGCCCTCGGCTATCGCGGTGACTGTTCCGTTTTCGTCAACAGTCGCTATCGACGGGTCGGACGAGCTCCATGTGACGGTGCGGTTCCACGCGTTGTCGGGCTTCACCGTAGCGGTGATTGTGAATGACTTTCCGACATTCAGTTTCTTCTCGCTCTCGGAGAGCTCGATTGCGTCCACTTTAACGGCGCCGAGCCTGGGGATTTTTCTTGTCTGCTCCGCTTTGCAAAGCGAGCACACCCTTCTCTCGAGTCCGTCTTTTTCATATGTCGCTTCTTCTACGACTTCCCACTCGCCCCAGACGTGCCTGCACTGGGAGTCGTCGGCGCAGCGCACGTTCACCAGCGCGAACATATAGTTGTCCGCCCCGATAACTACCTCTTTCCACTGCTCGCGCGTGCCGAGGTAGTAAACGGCTCTTATATCATAGCAGTTTCCGAGCGCGGAGGCTTCGATTTCGGCAACGCTCACGGGGATAGTGAGCGACTCAATATATCTGCACCCGTAGAAAGCTTTTTTGCCTATTTTTTCCACTCCGTCGGGAATGGTATATGAGCTGCGCTTGTTGCCTATGGGATATGCCGACAGCTCGCTCTTATCCTTGTTGAACAGCACTCCGTCAACACTCGAATAGGTTTTGTTTTCGGGCGATACGGTTATGTTCTCAAGCCTTCGGCAGGACGCTATCCATTCGTCGCCTAAACTTTCAACTCCGCTGCCTATTGTTATTGACTCAAGACTTGTGCAGTTGGAGAAGGCATGATCCAGTATTTTTATCACGCTGTCAGGTATTATAATCTCTTTTAGGCTTGTGCAGCCGCGGAAAGTTCCGGCTTCTATTGTTGTCAGCATCTTCGGCAAATCTACTTTTGAGAGCGATGTGCAACCTTTAAAAGCAGACCCGCCTATTGATGTAACGCTGTCAGGTATGGTTATCTCTGCAAGGCTTGTACAGCCTTCAAAAGCAGACCCGCCTATTGACGTCACGCTGTCAGGTATGGTTATCTCTGCAAGGCTTGTACAGCCGAAAAATGTATCTCCCTCTATCTTAGTCAGATTCTTCGGCAAATCTACTTTTGAGAGCGATGTGCAGCCGGAGAATGCGCTACTCCATATTTCCGTAACACTGTCGGGTATTATAATCTCTTTTAGGCTTGTACATCCGTAGAAAGCTGCTCCATCAAACATGGAATCTTCGCTTTTGCTCCGTGTTCCTATTTTAGTTACTCCTTCAGGTATAATTATACTTTCAAGAGAACTGCATCCGGAGAAAGTCTGCGCCTCTATCGCAGTCATATTCTTTGATAAAACCACTTTTAAGAGCGCTGTACAGCCCGAAAAAGCAAACTCACCGATTTCCGTAACACTGTCAGGTATTACTATCTCTGCAAGGCTTGTGCAACCGGAGAAAGCAGAATTGCCTATTTCCGTCACGCTGTCCGGTATGGTTATCTCTGTAATGTTTTTGCAACTGGAGAAAGCATAACTACTTATCCATTTAACTTCATATCCTTCTATTGCTTCGGGGATAACAACCTTACCCGACACATTCTTGTCGCAGCGGGTTATTCTTACTCCATACTCATATTCGGAACCGGTCCAACGCCTATCCACCGCATACTCAAAAAGCCCGTCTTCGGTGGTTGCCGCCTCCGCTTTCAGCGAAAGCATGGGTAGGCGAATGCCGACGAAGCCGCTCAGGGGCGCGGCGCCAAATATCATTATCAGCGCCATGGCGGCGGCAAGCAGGGATTTGAAAATATTTTTTCTTTTCATTGTCTCTCCTCCGATACATTTAATTTAATTTAATTAATATATTCCGTCGAATATCTCCTTTTCCATAATATACCTTGTATAATTTTCTGTCAAGAGATTTCATTTCAGTGGGTAATTTATCGTACAGTGCTGCCGCAAAACGACGTTATCGCAGCAAAATAAAGTGATTTTTTTTAAATTCCAACACTCCGTCGTCCCTGAGCGCGCAGAGCTGAGCGGACATCGCGCTGCGGTCAACGCACAGATAGTCGGCGAGCTGCTGGCGGTCAAACGGGATATCGAATTCATTTTTTCCGCTTTTCGTCGCCTGCGCTGACAGATAGGAAAGCAGCTTTTCGCGCGTCGTGCGCTTGCCCATGTGGCTGAGCTTCGAGTTGAAATTCAGATTTTTGCGCGCGAGCTCGTGTATTAAATTGCCGACGAGTGCCGAGTGCGCCGAGCACGATTTCGGGCATGATTTGAGCACATATTCGACCTTCAGCCGCATTATTTCGCAGTCGCTCTCCGCCTGCGCGCCGACGGTCAGCCTCTCGCCCGTGCACGCAAAGGACTCCGCGAATATCCCGCCGCGCGTTATCCGCGCGAGTATGTTGCGGTTGCCCCAGAAATCATCCTGCACTATCAGCACGCTGCCGCTCAACACAAGCCCGAGCGAATCCGTTCTTTCGCCCTCGTTCAGTATTATTTCGCCCCCCGTATACCTTCGGCTCCTCGCTTCGAGTGCGCCGAGCAGCTCCGGCAGCTCGGTTTCGGCTATTCCGTCAAAGAGCGGTGCCGCTTTAATTTCCGCAAAATTTTCAAACATTTTTAATCCTCCGTTGTTTTTGCAACAGTATTTTTGTCCTGATTCTACTATAATAAACGCGTCAGGTCAAGAAAAAAACAAATTTTACGCTCGGAGGAATTTTTATGAAGCGCAGAATAATACATATTGACGAAGAAAAATGCAACGGCTGCGGAGCCTGCGCCGCCGCCTGCCACGAGGGCGCAATAGCCATGGTTGACGGCAAGGCAAGGCTCATACGCGACGACTACTGCGACGGGCTCGGCGACTGCCTGCCCGCGTGCCCCGCGGGCGCGATAACCTTTGTCGAACGCGAGGCCGCCGCCTACGACGCGGAGGCGGTCAAAGAAAACATGATGAAGAAAAGAGGCGGCGGACATCAGGGCTGCCCCGGGTCGAGGCTGATGACTATCAACCGCGACGAGAGCGCCGCTTCCCCGTCACAGCCGACGGAAATGCAGAGCAGACTGCGCCAGTGGCCCGTTCAGATAAAGCTCGTGCCGGTAAACGCTCCCTATTTTGACGGCGCAAAGCTGCTCATCGCCGCCGACTGCACCGCCTACGCCTACGCGGCATTCCACGAAAAATTCATAAGAGGGCACATAACCCTTGTCGGCTGTCCGAAGCTTGATAGCGTCGATTATTCCGAAAAGCTGACCGAGATAATCGCAAACAATAACATACAGTCCGTAACTGTAGTCAGAATGGAGGTCCCCTGCTGCGGCGGTATTGAGCACGCCGCAAAAATCGCGCTGCAAAACAGCGGCAAGTTTATCCCCTGGCAGGTCGTGACAATATCGACAGACGGGCGCATACTCGACTGATCGGTTGATTTATTTGCGCCTTTGCGGTATCATATACTGCGGAGGCGTTTAGAAATGAACAAGATAAATTATCAGCTCGCCCTCGACCGCGAGATCGAAGAAATAAAAAACAACGGGCGCGTGCCGACCCTGCTGCTACATAGCTGCTGCGGGCCGTGCAGCAGCTATGTGCTCGAATATCTGACAAAATATTTCGACGTCACCGTGCTCTACTTCAATCCCAACATCTACCCCGCCGAGGAATACGAACACAGGCTCGGCGAGCAGCGCAGAATAATTTCACTCCTGCCGACCGAGCACAGCGTAAAATTTCTCGAATGCGAATATGACCACGAGCAATTCATCGAAGCCGCAAAGGGCTATGAGCAGGAGCGCGAGGGCGGCTCGCGGTGCGAAAAATGCTTTTATCTTCGTCTCGAGCGCACGGCTCTCGAGGCCAAAAAGCACGGCTTCGACTACTTCACCACCACCCTCTCCGTGAGCCCGCACAAGAACTCTCAGCTTCTGAACCGCATCGGCGAGAAAATGGGCGAAAAATACGGGGTGCGCCACCTGCCCGCGGATTTCAAAAAGCGTGAGGGGTATAAGCGCTCGATAGAGCTCTCGAAGCAGTACGGGCTATACAGACAGGACTACTGCGGCTGCGAATTTTCGAAGCAGGGCTAAAATTACATAAAAACCGTCCGCCGCATTTAATTATACGGCGGACGGTTTTATTATCAAAGAAAAGCAATATAGCTGTGGAAATTTCTTTGATTTTATGCTAAAATAATTGCAGATTACTTCAAGGGAGTGTTTCAGAATGAAGGATAACAAAAAACTTGTCAACGAGATAATCAGCGACGTCAAGCACGACATGAGCAACGAGGAGATAATCGCGCTGCTCGCGGACAGCCGAATTGCCGCAAACCCCGACAAAGAAAAATACACCTTCGGTCAGCGTGCGGCGGATAAAATCGCAAAATTCGCCGGAAGCTGGGCGTTCATATTCTCTTTCACCGCCCTGCTCATTCTCTGGATGGTCGGAAATGTCATACTCGCAAAACGCGCCTTTGACCCCTATCCGTTTATCCTGCTAAACCTTGTGCTCTCCTGCGTCGCCGCACTGCAGGCTCCGCTGATAATGATGAGCCAGAACCGCCAGGAGGAAAAGGATCGCCGCCGCGCCGAAAACGACTACAAGGTAAATCTCAAAACCGAGATAATGATCGAGGACATTCACGGCAAGATGAACCGCATCCTCGCCCGTCAGGCGATATTAATGAAGCTGATGAAGATAGACGAAAGCACGATGAAGCAGATAACGCTCGAAATGCAGGAGGAGATGTGCGCCGAGGCGTGCAAAGCCGAGAAGAAAAAGGATAACCACGGCGAAGAAAAAGAAAAGCCCGAAAGCTGATTTGCACCTTGCTTTTGGACTCCGTTTATTGTATACTGACCCTTGACAAAAGCCCTTTGGAGGAGAAGAAAAATGAAACAGCTCAGCATTATTCCCAACCCCAATAAAATCGACTACCTCGGCGGCAGCGTCAACACAGAAAGCTTCGATTCCGAGAGCTTTTCCGCCCGTCTTTCGAACAAGCTGTCCGAGGAGAGCTATGTGCTCGAGGTGACGGAGAACGGCGTTGAAGCCACCGCCGGCGGCGAGCGCGGAGCGTTCTATGCAAGTCAGACATTAAAGCAGCTAAAGCAGCTCGACATCTGCCCCTGTGTGAGAATAGAGGACGCGCCCGCGTTTGAATACCGCGCGTTCATGCTCGACTGCGCACGCCACATGACTACGGTCGAAAACATCAAAAAGCTCATCGACGCCGCGGCGCTCGTCAAGATGAACACCATGCACTGGCATCTGACCGACGACCAGGGCTGGCGCGTTGAAATTGACAGCCACCCCGAGCTTGTTTCCGTCGGCTCGCACCGCCACCGCTCGGATTTCGGGCAGTACCACTTCGACGAGGAATATTCGGGACATTTCACCAAGGACGAAATACGTGAGATAGTCGCCTACGCGGACGACAACTATATTGAAGTCATCCCCGAGTTCGATATGCCCGGACACACGCTTTCCGTGCTCGCCGCCTACCCCGAGCTCTCCTGCAAGGGAGTGCCGCTCAAGGTCGGCACAAAGCAGGGCATATACGATGACATTCTCTGCGCCGGAAACGACGACGCATTGAAGCTCGTTTTCGACGTGCTCGGCGAGATGGTTGAGCTCTTCCCCGGCAGATTCTTCCATATCGGCGGCGACGAGGCACCCAAGACCCGCTGGAAGGAGTGCCCGAAGTGCCAGGCGCGCATGAGAGAAAAAGGGCTCAAAAACGAGGAGGAGCTTCAGGGCTGGTTCGTGCTCCAAGCGATAGATTTCCTCAAAAAGCACGGCAAGACGGCGATAGTTTGGAACGAGAGTCTCAACAGCGGCATGATGCCCAAGGACATCATCGTTCAGCGCTGGATGGATAAAAAGGATCGCTCGGTCGAATTTGCCAACAACGGCGGAAAGATGATAGTCTCCGAGTTTTATTATTACTACTGCGACTACCCCTACGGCATGACCTCGCTCAAGAAAACCTACAGCCTCGACCCCTATATCAAGGGCTTGACCGAGGAGGGGAAGAAGAACGTGTTCGGCGTCGAGTGCCCGATTTGGACGGAGTATGTCCGCGACTTTGACAGGCTCTCGTATATGTGCTTCCCGCGCTTTTGGGCTGTTGCCGAGGCCGGCTGGACAAAGAGAGAGAATATGGACTGCGAAAGCTTTGAGGAGCGCTTTGAAGCTCTGCGCCCGATGCTCGAAAATATCGGCATAAAGCCCGCTCCCCGCTCCGATTGGAATCCCAATCCCCTGCGCTGTCTCTCCGAGCTTCGAAAGTTCTTCAAGGGCACGGCAAATCTTCCGGATATCAAAAACATGATCCACAATAACCACGCATAAATTTTCACTAAACGGCTCCGCATAAAAGCGCGTGTCCGTAAAGCAGAAAAGCTCCGACAGTATAATTTCTGTCGGGGCTTTTCCGATATATATTGAAGTCGTATGACAGATTGAACAGCTTGATGAATCGGGAGCGGCGGGAAATAAACCGCCGTCAGTCAAACAGCTTTAATATTGCAAATCTGACTCAACCGTGTAGGGGCGGATATCATTATATATAGCAGCTTGCAGCTATTCGCTTTGCAGGGTGCGGCGACTCGACGCGCCGCTGCCGCCGTATGCGGCACAGAGGGCAAGCGTCAAACGGAGAGCGTATATACGACACAGGCGAAATGAATAGATTCTCGGTGGCGCTATCGCGTCCAAGGGTCGTCGAGTTGCCGACCCTTACAAAAGGAATTGAAAACTTAAACGGCCGGGGCAAGTTTTTTTGGCAAAATAACTAAAAATCTATTGTAACGCCCGAAGTAAAAGTATATAATTGTTGCATAAAGTAAGGAGGTATGAAAATATGGCAAACAATGCACCGCAAGGAAGAGCGCTCAAAACTTACACAAAAAAAGAGAGTGCGATGTACTATGTTGGTCTGGCCGGTCAGAATGTATTCTATAACATAATCGGCACCGCGCTGACCTACTATCTTCAGTTTACCATTCTTATCCCCGCGTTCACAGTCAGCGTCATTATGGCTATCGCCCGCGTGTGGGACGCAGTCAACGACCCGATGATGGGCACGATAGTTGACAAGACCCGCACAAAATGGGGCAAGTGCAGACCCTATCTGCTTTTTGTTCCGTTCCCGATAATGATAATCACCATACTCTGCTTTACAAACTTCGGTTTCTATGACCCTGCGGCCTCGGCGACGAGTATGCACAACATCCTCATCGTCGCCTACGCCGCCTTTACCTACATACTTTGGGGCATGACCTATACGGTCGGCGATATCCCGCTCTGGGGCATAACCGCTCTCATGACCGAAAAGGACGACGACCGCAACAAGCTCCTCTCCTTTGCGAGAATCTGGGCGAGCGTCGGCGCAGGCATCACCCTGCTGACGGTAAATTCCGTCGCGCTGAAGCTCGGCAGCACCTTTGCGGTCAACGGCAGAACTCCCGCTCAGGGCGAACGCCTCGGCTTCATAACCGCCGCTGTAATATTCTCCGTCGTCGGCTTTATTCTCTATCAGATGGCAGGTATCTTCGTGCGTGAGCGCGTCCCCGCCTCGAAAGAGACGCGCACGATGAAGCAGAATTTCGCTCTCATGTGGCAGAACAAGCCCTTCCGCCAGATACTGCTCTCCGGCGTGCTCGGAAGTCCCAAGTCGACAATAGCTCTCGCGGCGATGTCGCTCGTCTCGTATTACTACGCGAGCAAGGATCCTCTGCTCGCCATGCTCTATATCCTGCTTCTCGGCGGTGCGCTGTTTATAGGTCAGTTCCTCTCGATGGGACTTGCGCCCATGCTCGTCAAGAAGTATGAGAAAAAGTCGCTCTACAACTGGTCGAACCTTATCGGCGCAATACCCTACGGCGGACTGTTCTTAGTCTATATGATAGCGCCGAACCACGATCTGACCACCGTTGCCTGCCTCATAATCTGCGCCGTACTGTTCTTCGGCAGCGGCTTCTCCATGGGTATTACAAACGCCCTGCAGTCGCTTATGATAGCCGACGCCGTCGACTACGAGGAATACTGCTCCGGCATACGCCCGGACGGCGTGTTCTTCTCGGGGCAGACCTTTATAGCCAAGATAACCGCTGCTATTGCGACAGTTATAAACGGTATCGCCTATTCGGTCGTCGGCTTCTCCGACGCCAAGGTTCAGGAGGTCAACGACTATATCGCCGCAGGCGGCGTTCCGCGTCTCAATCCCGAATATCAGCCGTTCATGACCGTCCTGTTCTTCATCGTCTCCGTCCCGCCCGTCATCGGCTGCATTCTCTCCGTCCTGCCGACGATAAAATACGCCCTGTCCGACAAGGAGCATAAGCGTATCCTCGACGAGCTCAACGAGAGAAGACACGCGGCAGAAAATTAAACTCGGGTCATTTTTGAAAAATAACATAGACAACATTTTGAAAGGAGCAATTAAATGAGCCATGTAGATATCCGCTTCGCGGACAAAAACTCCGAGCGCTATATGCTCGCAAGAAGGATATATAAAGTAATAGAGGATCTTGAGAACGAATACCTCTATCCCGACAGCGAGACGCTCGGCGGCTTCAAGTTCCGCGACGGACAGTATAAATTTTCACAGATTGACGAGGGCGAATGGACTGATTTCGACTCGGAGAACGATTACTGGGGCTACAGAGAGGACTATGCGTGGTTCCGCCACAGTTTCGTCGTGCCCGAGCGCTTCGCGGGCAGACCGGTTGTCTATCAGCTGACCCCCTCCGCAAGCGGCCCGTGGAATCGCAGCAACCCGCAGTTCATCATGTACTTTAACGGCGAGCTCCGTCAGGGCGGCGACTCGAACCACAGCGAGATACGCCTGCTCGACTGCGCCAAGGGCGGCGAAGAATTCGACTGCTGCCTCAACGCGTATTCGGACGCCTGGGAATTCAAGGGCAAGCTCAGAATGGGTGCGCGCCTCAAGGTCGTCGACGACCTTGTGAACCGCCTCATCTTCGACCTCAGAACTCCGCTCAAGGTGGCGTCCCTCTATAACGCGGACGATCTTCCGCGCATCGATATAGTCAAGGCGCTCAACGATGCCGTCAACCTTATCGACTTCAACACCTCCGACTATGACACCTTTGCGGCATCCGCCGAGGCCGCCATCGACCTGCTCGACAGGGAGATATATTCAAAGGACGCCATGGACGCCACAGCCTGCTGCATAGGACACACACACATCGACGTCGCGTGGCTCTGGAGACTCCGTCAGACGAGGGAAAAGGCAGGACGTTCCTTTGCAACCGTCCTCAAGCTCATGGAGGAATATCCCGAATACAAGTTCATGTCCTCGCAGGCGCAGCTCTATGCGTTTGTCAAGGAGGACTACCCCGAGGTCTATGAGGGCATCAAGAAGATGATTGCCGCAGGCCGCTGGGAGGTCGAGGGCAGTATGTGGGTCGAGTCGGACACCAACGTCACCTCCGGCGAATCCCTTGTCCGTCAGTTCTTAGTCGGCAAGCGCTTCTTCAAGGACGAATTCGGCGTTGACAATAAGATAATGTGGCTCCCCGATGTTTTCGGCTACAGTGCGGCGCTCCCGCAGATTATGAAGAAGGCCGGCATCAACTACTTCATGACCACAAAGATATCCTGGAACGAGTTCAACAAAGTGCCCTATGACACCTTCATGTGGAAGGGCATAGACGGCACGGAGATACTCTCCCATTTCTCGCCGAGCACCGACTGCTTCGACGAGGGTGACTCCTGGCAGACTACATATAACGCATACTTGAACCCCGAACACATCCTCGGCGGCTGGCACAGATATTCGCAGAAGGATTTGAACCGCGAGTATCTCTGCACCTTTGGTCACGGAGACGGCGGCGGCGGACCGACCCGCGATATGCTCGAAATGGGTCGGCGCATGGAAAAGGGCATACCCGGCTGCCCGAAAGTCAAGCAGGAATTTGCAATAGACTTCTACCGCGACCTCGAAAAGGACGTCAAGGGCTCGCGCAGACTGCCCAAGTGGGCGGGTGAGCTCTATCTTGAGTTCCACCGCGGCACCCTGACCTCGCAGGGCAGGAACAAGCGATACAACAGAAAGAGTGAGCTGCTCTATCACGACATGGAGACGATTTGCGCCGTTGCCGACTCAAACGGTATAGCGTCTTATCCTCAGCAGTTCATCAACGACGGCTGGAAGATAATCCTGCTCAACCAGTTCCACGATATAATCCCCGGCTCCTCGATAAAAGAGGTCTATGAGGACTCAAAGGAGCAGTATGAAAAGCTCATCTCGGAGGGCAAGGCGGAGATTGCCGAGACGCTCGGAAAAATTGTCTGCACCCCGGACGGCAATGCGCTGACCGTTTTCAACACCTTCGGCGCAGAGCGCGATGATGTTGTTATCACCGATATGCCCGCTGACGAGCATTTCTCGATAGTCGATGCAGACGGCAACGTCATGCCGTGGCAGAAATCCGCCGACGGCCGCCTCGTATTCTTCGCAAAGGGCGTGCCCGCAAAGGGATACAAGACTTTCAGCATAATTCACGGCGGCGAGCAGGGCGAAAACACCGTCAAGGTCGAGAACAAGACGATAGACAACAGGTTCTTTACCGTCAGATTCGACAGGGATATGAACATCGCCTCTCTCATCCACAAGGCGACCGGCAGAGCCGTTGCGCCCGAGGGCGAGGTGCTCAACAAAATTTATGCCTTTGACGACAGACCGTTCAACCATGAGGCGTGGGATATCAAGGCGTATTTCGATCAGAAGTACACCGAGATAAACGATGTCAGCGCGGTTGACGTGACGGAGAGCGGTCCCGTCCGCACAGTTATAAAGGTCACGCGCAAGTTCCTCTCCTCGACCATTGAGCAGAGTTTTATCTTCTACGCAGACCTGCCGCGCATAGATATAGACTACACGGTCGACTGGAAAGAGAAGAAGATTCTTCTCAAGGCGGACTTCCCCGTTGATGTCAACGCGACTCAGGCCACCTACGACATCCAGTTCGGTAACTACAAGCGTCCGACCCACCGCAACACGCTCTGGGATTTCGCGCAGTTCGAGGTTGTCGGTCACAAGTGGGTGGATCTCAGCGACAACAGCTTCGGTCTCTCCGTCCTCAACGACTGCAAATACGGTCACGACATCAAGGACGGTCACATCAGAACGAGCCTTCTGCGCTGCGCCGTAAACCCGAACAGCGAGCAGGACAGAGAGATTCATCATTTCACATACTCCCTCTACCCGCACGCGGGCTCGGTCGACACCTCCGACGTTGTCAGCCAGGGCTATTCGCTCAACCTGCCGCTCTACTGCGTCAGCGGCAAGGCGGCGCACAGCAGCTACTCGCTCGTGAGCACCGATAAAGACAACATAATAATCGAGACTGTCAAAAAGGCCGAGGACAGCAGCGACACAGTCATCCGCGCATACGAGACTTGGAACAAGACTACGGACTGCGTATACACCTTTGACCGCGTCCCGAAGAGCGTATATGTCTGCAACCTGCTCGAGGAAAACGAGGAGCGGCTCGAAGTAAACGGCAACACAGTTGCCCTTAGATTCAAGCCTTTCGAGATAAAAACGGTAAAGGTCACATTCTGACAGCGCAGATAACACGCCGAAGCCCCGCCCCTAAAACGGGCGGGGCAATTTAATCCCCCACGCAGCCAAAAGCCGCGCAAATAAAATTCGCGGCAAGTCACAATTCCGCTTGACAAAGCCCTGCGCATTTGCTAAAATATCATAGCCGTTAAAAAATACGGACAGGTATCGAAGTGGTCATAACGGCCCTGACTCGAAATCATGTGATTAGTCCCCAAAAGTGAATATTTATACATGGAAGCGTATCGAAGTGGTTGTAACGAGCTGCACTCGAAATTTCGGCGGGATCTGTGAATTTCGTCCCCTCGAAAACTCCTGCTAATTCCGGGTTTTCAAAATTCCAAATCGAATACTTTTATGTTTTCTCTCCTGCTTTTCTCTCCAAAAGATTTTGCGAGTTAAAAGCAGGCGGAAATATACGGAGATGTACCCAAGCGGTTGAAGGGTCCGCACTCGAAATCGTGTCGGTCGCTTTCCGGGGTGACCTCGCAAACCCTTGATACTTCGGGCTTCTTCCGCTTTTCTACACTTTTTCAAAACTGAATATCTACGGTTTTTCTACGCTTTGTCTACGATTTCTACACTTGGTTATCAATCAGCCGGAAACCCGCAAAGCCTTGAAAATACAGCATGGAGATGTATCGAAGTGGTCGTAACGAGGCTGACTCGAAATCAGTTGACGGGTCAAACCGTCCGGGGGTTCGAATCCCTCCATCTCCGCCAGAGCCTGCAGTGGTGATTCCACTGCAGGTTTTTATTTATGCCAGCTGTTCCTCTTTCTCAGGGCGGTTGAACATACCGTTCATGGCGTTTGCTGAAGCCTCCTGTGCCGAATAGTCGAGATGTGCATAGATGTCTGCCGTGGTGGAGAAGGTACTGTGCCCCAGCCAGATTTGGATCTGCTTCATGGAGATACCGTTGCTGAGAAGCAGGCTGGCGCAGGTGTGACGAAGATCATGGAAGCGAACCTTGCGAAGCCCGTACTTCTCGATGAGCCACGAGAAATGCTCCGTTACATAGTTCGGGCGTAGAAGTTTTCCGCACTGGTCAACGCAGATGTAGTCGAGGTAGTCCCGGCAGTAACTTTTTTTGAAGAGTCTCCGGTACATCTCCTGCTTCTCTTTCTCCTCCAGCAGGATGATTCCTACTGCTGGAATCAGAGGTAGTGTTCGGAAGCTGGATTTGGTTTTCAGGACATCCTCTCCCATCGGGACGAACTTTCCATCCACCTCTGCTTCGATGACCTTGTGACTGATGGAGATCGTCTTGTGTTCCATGTCGATGGCACTCCACCGCAGTCCGAGAACTTCGCTTCGCCGCAAGCCATAGTAGGCAGCAATTTTTACGCACAATTCCAGCGGGTCACCAGACACTGCATCGAACAGGGTAAGCATCTCTTCCTCGCTGTAGAAGCTACCGTGGAACACATTCTTCTTGGGACGGTCTACCTTGTCGGCAGGATTCTTGAGCAGGATATCCTTCTTAACCGCTGTCTGAAGTGCCTTTCGGATGATTGCGTGATAATGAATGACCGTGTTTGTCGTACAGCCGTCTGCCAGAATACTCTGGTAGAAGTCCTCAATGTGCTGTGGCGTCACTTCACGCAGTTGGAGTTCCAGCGGCGTGAAGTACGGCAGGATTCTGGCGCGGATCATGTTGGAGTAGCTCTGATAGGTTGCGGTGGCCAGAGAGGTGCGGGTGGATTGCAGCCACTTTTCCATGTACTCGGTGAATGGAAGCAAAGCATCGGGGTGCGTGTTTTTGGCAAGCTCTTTTGCTTTGGCCTCCCTCTCAAGGCGCTCTTCCTCCTCGCGCTCGTATTGTAGCCGAATCTCATCGAAGGCTTTTTGTGCCTTACGCTGGCTGGTGTCCTGAACGGACAGCTTCATGGGTATCCATTTGCATCTGCGGCGTCCATCAATTTTCAGGTACAGAACCGCATAGTAAAAACCGTTTTTTTGCTGCAGGCAGCCTGTTATCATAATGTCCTCCTATTCTTTATAACAGGTGATCGTATTGCCCGCCATTGACACCCCAAACATACCACACGCTCCTGCAAATAGCTATACTTTAAGCGGAGAAATACGACTCGACTTTTCTACGCTTTTCGGCAAACGACCTCTTGTTTTCTGAACGATCTGTCAATTCGGCTCATGATAAATTGATGCGGCACATATCCTCACCCATCAGGTACTCGATTACACATACCTTCGGGATCTTGTAGGCTCTGCCTACCTTGACGCATCTGATCTCCTGTTCAGCCAAGAGGCGATACGCCAGTCGTCGACTGATTCCACCCAACATTTTGCGGAGGTCATCCACCTCAACAACATCGGGATAGTTTTCAAACATAGAACTCTTTTTCATGGCAATGCCCTCCTATTTTTTGAGTCGTACCTTGCGGCACAAATATGAGGATCGTCCGGGGGATAAGGAGGGGTGAATGCAGGCCGTTCAGAGGATTGAAAGAGAGAAGAGAATGGATGGTGGGAAAGAGAAAGAGGAGGTGGACGATCCCCATACTTCTGCCGCAAAGCAGAAGAGGCCGCTCCGTATCGGGGCGGAACTGCTCCTTGCGGAGCGGCCTTCTTGCTCTTGCGTTGCTGCCTGTATTCGACACTACTTCCCCAGGCAAGGGCGGCGGCTGGAACCGCGCTGGCGCGCGTCACGGGAGTTTCACCCCTCCGAGGTTCTCTCGAAGCTGCGTACAGGAGTATCATTGTAAGCTGACGGGGTCATGGCGAAGCAGCCTGCCAAAGCTGCATTTGACCTGGGTGGGTATCGCTCTGCACCTTCCATTGGCCGTCCTAATATGCGGAGAATGCTCCGCACAGGTGGTCCTCGCGCACCCGGTCTGACGCTCGCGCCGTCAGCAAAGGTATTCCAGTCACCGGATATGACCGCCTGGGCGGTGTTTTTCAAGGTTCAGAGGGATCATGAAAAAGATCCCCTCATGTGGTAGGCAGCGAAAACGCGATTTTTTCAATCACTTTTGAAAAATTTTTCGTATTTTTTTAAGACGGCTAAAAATGTTCTGCGGGGAGCACCCCAAAACGGCTGCAATCTCCGTTTGAGAAAACCCATCCACTACAATGAGTGTTAAGAGCTCAAGGTCTGCCTCCCTCAATGCTCGAAGCTGCTTGTAGATCGACGGATCATCGACTTCTTCGATCCAACCGTACCTTGACGCCGATGTGTAATCGTCCCAGCGGCTGACCGATTCCAGGAACTTTTTCATCAATGCGGACTTGTCCTCCTGCTCGGCGGAAGGCTCGTCAAAGATACCGATGCCCAAGTCCTGCGTATGAAGGCGATAGATCCTCTCCTGTTTGAATACCTCCCAATCGAAGTCATGCATCTTCTGGATGGCGGCATCGGACATCCCTGCCGCCCTATACTCACGCCGGAGTCTTGCCCACAGCGTTTCAAACTTCTTCTTTTCTGCCGCGTAATTAAAGCCCATATATGGTTCCTCCGTATTCTGAAATTTGGTTGGCTGCAAATCTCGGAAACGGGTGGTGGGCCGCGGCAGCGGGGTCTCGCACAGAGCGCAAAAAAGCCCACAGCGACACCGCTGTGGGCATAAGGATATTTGTGGGTAACGATGGTGGACGGAGGCGGGGTATCCTCAAAAGGACGCAAAAAGTCAGGGCATCCGATGCCCGGCCATAGGTGAATGAAGGAGGGCTGCCATTCGGCAGCGACGACAGTACCGCGGATGTGAGGATACCTCATAAGAACCGCCTGTCCCGGCTTGGAGCCATGTTTTTTCATTGTCGTGCAGGTTCGGCCTCTGCGCTCAAAGCAGAAGATCACGACAGAAAAGCGGAGAGATTGCTGTATCGCAGTCTCTCCGCTTTCGACATGGATGGCTGTTCAGAAGTTCTGAACAGGGGGATGTATCAGATGGTGTGTTCTCAGTGGTCGAATGCCTGCCGGTTATTTCTTACTATAATGGCGACAGTTATAATCCATATGATAATCCTTCTTCTGTGTATCATCATTTCGTCCTCATTCAACACTCCACTCCCGCGCCTTTGTCTGCTCTGAAATCATACGGGCATACCATCCGTTTTGTGCCAAAAGCTCCTTGTGGTTTCCGCGCTCACAAATTATTCCTTCGTCCAGCACAAGGATCTGATCCGCCCCGATGATCGTGTTAAGACGATGCGCAATGACAATCACCGTCTTGTCTTTCATCAATGCATCCAACGCCTTGTGAATTTCTTTCTCGTTGTCTGCATCCAAGCTGGACGTAGTTTCATCCAACAGGACGATAGGAGCGTTCTTGATGAGGGCGCGGGCAATGGAAATTCGCTGCTTCTCGCCGCCGGAGAGCGTATTGCCGCCTTCGCCCACCATGGTTTCATAGCCGTCCGGCAATGCCGAAATAAACTCGTGGCATTGTGCCGCCTTTGCCGCTGCAATGATTTCCTCAATTCTTGCGCCCGGCTTTCCAACGCGGATATTGTTCGCTATGGTGTCATGCAGCAGATAAACGTCCTGAAAGACGATGGCCATTTTCTCGGCCAGCGCATCCGGTGACTGTTCCCGAATATCACAACCGCCAATCGTAACGGAGCCCTTTGACACATCCCAAAATCGGGAAATCAAACTGATGATTGTGGTTTTTCCGCTGCCGGAGGGCCCCACCAAAGCCGTCGTCGTTCCCGGCTTTACAGAAAACGAAACATCCCGCAGCACGGGAACGCCCATCTCATAGGCAAAATCCACATGAGAAAAGATGACATCGAAGAATGAAAGCTGTGCAGCCTCTTCACGATAGGGCAAAGGTGCTTCCTGCCGTGTCTGCAAGATGTTCTCCGCCGCCTTGCCGAGATATTTTAATTCAGGGTATAGACTGCCGAGCGTCGCCATCATACTGGAAAGAGAAACGCCGATCATCAGTAGGGCGATCATGCGCTGTGTGTCGATTGCTCCCGACTGATATAAGGCCGGAGCCAGAATTAACGCTGCCGGAAGAATCAACGAGGTCACAAAACTGAAGGAGATAGAAAAAGGCATAATCGAGAGTTCCAGTTTTACGGAATCTTTTTTTAAGGAGGTAAAGCTATCGTCAAGGCGCTGAAACTTTTCGCCTGTCATGTTATAGAGCTTAAAGGTTCTGATTCCATTGATGTACTCCACAATGCGGGAGATCACACGACTAACGCTTGCCCGCTGCCTGCTGCCGTATTTCTGTGACATCGCTCCACTCAGACGCATCAAAGGGAACGCAATCAGGATCAGCACCGTAGCAATCAGTCCATACTGCCATGAAACCATAAAGGCAAACAGGAGAGCCAGAGCGCTGAAGAACAGCACCTTTATCAAACTCGCCAGAGAATGTGTCAAAACCTGTTCAAAGTCAGTAATATCTGTAGTCAGCGTACTCATGAGGCGGCCGATGCTGTTCTTGTTGAAATATCCAAGATTCAGGCTGCGGATATGATCGCCGAGAGCAAGGCGCTGCTGCGCCGAAATATCTGCGCCGCGATATTGTACCTGCGTATAGTTTACGGAAAATAGGATAGCCCTCACCAAAAACAGCAGCACAAGGATGACGCTGTACAAGGTCAGTTTTTGCACCGTAAAGATGCCGCCGATCAGCTCGATAATCGTCAAAACCATTGTGCTGAACATCCCCATGTGCAACAGTGCGTCCAGACAGGACAGCACGATAGGTAAATACAGAGACTTTATATTTTTACCGGCAACCCGGCGAATCATTTTGAATGTGTAATTCATGCTGTCACCTCCTGCGTATAACTGCGCCACATATCGGCATACCGCCCGCCCTTTGACACCAGCTCGTCATGTTTTCCTTTCTCTAAAAGGCGTCCTTCATGGAACACACAAATCTGATCTGCTCCCGTAATCGTGTGAAGACGGTGAGCGATCATAATGGTAGTTTTTCCTTTCAGCAAGCACGATAAAGCAAGCTGGATTTTATGCTCGTTTTCCATGTCCGCAAAACTGGTCGCTTCATCGAAGATAATGATGGGAGAATCTTTCAGGATTGCCCGCGCAATGCAAATGCGCTGCTTCTCTCCTCCCGAAAGCTTTACGCCGTCCTCGCCCAGTTTGGTTTTGTAGCCGTTCGGAAGGCTCATAATAAAATCGTGGATCTGCGCGGCTCTTGCAGCATCTTCTACTTGCTGGGGCGTAGCTTCTTTGTTTCCGATGGCGATATTTTCATAAATACTGTCATGTAGCGTAAAGGTTTCCTGAAATACAAAGGACACCAAGTCCATCAGATTATCGTTCTTCAATTCTAAAATATTCTTTCCGTCGATGCAGATGCTACCTTCCGCCACTTCCCAAAACTTGGGGATAAGCTGCGCGGCGGTGGTTTTTCCAGCCCCGGAAGCGCCAACAAAAGCAGTCAGGCTACCTGCCGGCAGAGATAACGAGATGTTTTTCAACACATCGGTTTTGTCATATCGGAAAGTAACATCCTCAAAGCTTACGCTATGAGGCTGTGCGCGATCTAAAGTCTCCGTTCCCTCTGTTGTGCATGGCAGCTCCATAATGGTCTGGATTCGCCCAACGCCGCTCATAATCTGACTGAACATCATGGCAAGATTCATCAGATTGAGCAGGCTGGAAAGAAACACCATACTCATGACCATAAAATACAAATAATCCTGCACGGGCAATGTCCCCCGGAAGTAGAGTAGACCGCCCAATGGCAGAGCAAAAAGGATTCCGCTTTCAACCAATGCCACAAACAGGCCGTAAGTATATCCCTGACTTTTGGTGCAGCGTTTCCAGAACGCATTGTATTCTTCTACCGCATCCGCATAGTCCCGGTAGCTCTCTGCCGTCATATTGTAGGCTTTCATCACGGGCATCCCGTTGATGAACTGCATAATTGCTGTGTTCAGCTTTTCCAGCAGGCGATGGTAGGTCGGCATCTGCTTCCCGGTAATCGCCATTGCTGCCCCTTGAATGATAAGCCCCAGCACTACCGGCGCCAGCAGGCATAAGGCCATGGTGACATTGATTGTCAGCAGATGAATGAATACGATCACAGGCACGCATACGGCAGAGGTCACGTCCGGAATTTGGTGGGCCAAGAATTTTTCAATTCGTTCCACATCCTCAATAATGACTTTCTTGATCTCGCCCGATGCGTGATCGGTGAAGAACCCCAGATTAACCTTTGCAATGTGCCTTATGATCTGCGTGCGCACGTTGTATAGCGTGTTAAAGGCTCCAATGTGAGAAAATGTCCCGGAAAGGATGGAGCAGAGGAATTTCCCTGCAATCGCCGCTGCGGCAATCAACCCATAGTGCAAAGCGTCTCCTTCACCGCCCAGCAAAACCAAAATGCTGCGATACACCATGACATACGGGATAAACGAGCATAATGCGCTGGCAATTCCGAACAGGGCAGATACAAGCAGATGTAGTTTATATTTTCCAGCCAACTGCATTAAATAAGCGGCGCTGGATTTTCTTTCCTTTTCCATGGCTCCTCCTGTTATTCCCGCATGGCGGCCATAAGCCGCTCTGCGTTATCAATTTGAAAATCATCCGCCAATGTGCAGTCTCGGATCACAAGCGCACGGCTGCAAGTGGCAAGGGCACATTCCAAGTCGTGGGTAATCATCAGGATAATATGGCCCTTTTGGGCAAGTGTGTGAAGCTGCTTGCTGACAGAGCGCATATTACGGCCATCTAAGCCACTGGTAGGCTCATCCAGAACGATGACCGGTGCTTCGTTCAACAGGGCGACAGCCAAAGCAAGACGCTGTTTTTGTCCTCCTGACAGGGTTGCCGGATGCCGGTCTGCAAACTCTGCCAAATTCAAGAGCGTCAGCAACTCGTCCGCCCGCAGTTTCAATGTGGGCGTTTCCTTTTTGCCAGTCAAAAGTTCGTCGGTCAGGCTTTCTCCGAATAACTGGCTGTCCAAATCCTGCATGATATACCAAATCACACCGCGCCGTCTGCTCTTTTTCAATGGCTTTTCCGCAAAGCGGATCGTACCGCCGTCCTCCTTCAGGAGCCCTGACAGCAATTTCCCCAACGTGCTCTTTCCGGCCGCATTGGGACCCACAATCGCAACGATTTCTCCCGGTGAGCAGGAAAACGAAACGTCCTTCAACACTTCATGCAAGCCGAACCGCTTGTGTAGTCTCTCAACGCTTAACAAAGGCTTCTGTTCAGTTTCCTTACCACTATTAGCAGGGAATGGCAAGTTCAAGAGTTCCATACTGCGAAGCCCCCACTCGAAAACCTGCTCATGGGGCAGAATATTCATTTCCTGCGGCGTCATCACGCTGACGATTTCACCCTTATTCAAATAGACGATCCGATCTGCTATATCACGCAGATAATAAAGCCGATGCTCCGCAATCAAAATCGTCTTTCCTTGCTTTTTCAAAAGACGGACAAATGCAGCAAAGTCCTCCGTAGCTCCCATATCCAGATTGGCAGAGGGTTCGTCCATCACATAGATATCTGGGTCAATCGCCTCCGCAGAGGCGATTGCTACCCGCTGCCGCATACCATAAGAGAGGTATCGAACCTTCTGTTCTAAAAGGTCCGTAATGCTCAATGCCTCCGCTGCGTCCTGAACTCTTTTCACGATCTCGTCATGAGGGACACCGTAGTTTTCGCAGCCAAAGGCAATTTCGCCTGCTACCTCATTGGCAAAGAACTGGCTACGCGGGTCCTGAAATACATTCCCGACATACTTGCCTCGTTCCCATGAGGGAATCTCCGCCATGTTTTTCCCGAATAGCCATACTTCGCCGCTGAGCTCTCCCGTGAAGAAATAGGGGATCAGTCCATTTATCACGCGGGTCAAAGTACTCTTTCCGCTGCCGGAGGGGCCCGTCAATACGATGACCTCCCCCTTTTCTACGCTGAGATTGATATGCTTCAACTGATTCTCCGTGTCTCCGTAGGAGAAACTGAGATTTTTAATTTCAATCGCTGGATTCAATTTCTCACCTCACACCAAGATACACATGGCCGCTGTTGAAATAAACAGCGCAATCATGACGCCATCGCTTACAGCCATCTTGTTTAAGTAGTAGCCTTCCTTCTTGTAGGGACTCTCAATCCCGCGAACAACGCTGGATGCCGCCAACTCGTCTGCAATTTTCAAGGAGCGAAACACCATCGGTACGACCACATATTCAAAGGTGTTAAGCGGATGTAAAACCACTTGAAGCGGAGAGAGCAGAAGTCCGCGCGTCTTCATGGCATCCAGCACATCAGAAAACTCCGAAGCCACCGTTGGAACAAAACGCAGTATGACAATCACCGTCAGCCTTACGGAGGACGGAAGCGGCAGTTGCCGGAGGGCAGCAGTCAGCTTGCCCGATGGAGCCTGTGAAACAAGATAGACCGCCATAAAGACGGGGATCAGTTCGATCAGGAAAGTAAAAAGCATGGGGGATGGAATATTGATACCATGGCGCACATTGAATGTAAGCCATCCGTAGCTAATGAGGAAAGCTACTAAGAATTTCAGTCCCTTTCCCCAATACCCGAATATTGTCATCACAAGAAACAGTGCGGCGGTGCAGGCAATATGCAGCCACATGTTTTTGCAGAGAAAAGCCACGGCGCAGACACAAACAGCCAATATCAAAAGCGCAAAAATGTTGACACGGCGGATCAGTTTTGTGTTGTTAATTACGGCTTCCATCACTTTACAATTCCTGCTTTCTGGAAATGGCGCCTCAAGATCCGCTGTCCAAAGAGGCAGCCAAGCAGGGCAAGAGCTACCGTGATCGCACAGGCTCCAATCATGTGCCACGGGCTGGAGAGCATATTGAGCTGCATATCAAAGACCTCCTGAGAAAAGCCTTCCGTGGATGCCTTTGCCACATAACTTTCCCAAGCAGCCCAGATCGGAACAGTGTTTCCGATAATCATGCCGAGGCCATAACAAGACCACCCGATGGCGTTGCGTAAGGGTTTCCGGTAGCTATCTTTACCCAGCATGGCAAGCTCACAAATCACACCCACCAGCAGAAAATACGGAAGCAGGAATGCATAGCCGCCCAATGCACTGATGATGCCAAACACGGTGCTCCACACCATCAAAATCCCGTGTTTGTTCAGTCGGTTAGCAACAACAAGATAAAAGGTTGCACAGAAAAATTCTTGAATACCGGCAGAGCAGTAAAGGTACAGGAACGGAAACGGAAGTGTCAGAGCACCAACCGCTCCATATACTGCAAATGTTAGGACCATCATGGCTGCAATTACCATCACGTCCCGCGTGGTAAATCTTTTCTTTTCAGTCGTAGTATTCATAAAAAAACTCCTTTCAAAAAAATAGGTCTGTAGGATTCACAAGGATGAGTTAGAGTAGGCTAACCAACGGGCAAAAAAACACCTCCTTACGCAAAATACAATTTCCATGCACTACCGAAAAAATCTGCAATGAGATGTATTCTGTCAAGGGCTTCGTCCTTTTCCAGCTTATGACGCACAATCTCGAAGAACGCATAATACTGTGCAGAAAATAGAGTATGTATTTCGTCCAGCGCCAATGGACGGCACGAATAGCCATGGCGAATCATCTCCTGCTGAAAGGCATAAGTCTGTTTTTCTTCTTCCTCAATAAGCTGATCCACAAAGCTTTCGTAGGCACTTCCGGCAGACTGGCTGATAAGCAGGTAGAAAGCGTCCTTGTTTGCGAAAATGTACTCCACCAGTACGGAAATAACCTCATCAGAAATATTCCACATATTTTCCGGATGGCCATCTGTCAGAGAAGCGAAGCCCCGTTCTCCGCCTTTGCGATACAAATCCAACATATGATCCGCAACTGGTGACACAAGTGCGGCAAACAGGCTTTCTTTATCGGCAAAATACCGAAAAATTGCGCCAGTGGTCAGCCCAGCTTGTTTTGCAATACTGCGAACGGAAGCATCGTTATATCCCTTTTCCATGAACTCCTTTTTGGCTGTGTCTAAAATCAGTTGCTTTGTATCCTCACTCTTACTCATTACAAGCACCTCTCTAAAAAATAGCACCGCTATTTACATTATACAGAGATTGCGAAAAAAGTCAAGATAGCAATGCTATTTTTTATCTTGTATAGAAGCCGTATCCGTGATATATTGTTGAAAATAGAGAGTTTGAGCCTATTTAATCTTGTAGCCTCGATGCTTTATTCTTAAAGGTGGTGATGTTCGTGAAGCAGCAAGCTGAGAGAATTAACTTCAAGCCTTTCGAGCAGACCATCAAATCCACAAGGGAAAAGATGACAAGACTGCGGACGTTATCAATGTGAATGAGGTTGCAGAGCTGCCGCAGATGCTGCTTCCCAATTTGAGCGAAGATGCGCTCATCAGGAAAAGCAGCGAGGAAATGTTTGAATACTACGGAATCGACCTTGCCGACCGTTTGACCGCCATCGGAACATTTGCGGAGCAGAGTGAGCTGCACCCGCACGGTTTTTACTTTGACGGTACATTCGATTTGAATTGGTTTTGCAACGCAAATGGTTCATCGGAGTGCCGCCTGCGCGAAGCAATCTCTGACCGCTTCACGAATGGCATCGCTGGTAAATGTTGCAGATGAAACGGCATCCACATCCCAGGTCTGCGCCTCCACTATCCGGGAAGGGAGTTCATCTATTGCGCGGTCTGAGATATTTACTGTTTCGCTGTGAGATAGGACATGTACAGACAATATGCTGCTCCCGTCAAACTCTACCTCTACGGTAACCGGACCGGAATAACCTTCAGCGGAAGCCGTATAAACGCCCGCCGTGTAGATGTCTCCCGATTTGCCGCATCCGGCGCACAGCAGCAGCGCACCCACCAGCACGGAGAACAGCACTGATTGCACCCCTTTTTTCATGTGTTCGAACCTCCTGTTTTTTTGTTCTGCTCCGTTATCCTGAAGGGAAGGCATACCGGAACATTTAATACCGGATGTGTAATGACCTCCGCTTCTACATCAAAGATTTCCCGCAACGCCTGCTGGGTAATAACCTCTTGCGGCGTACCTGCGCTGTGCAGTGTCCCGTCTTTGATCGCCACCAAATAGTCGGAAAACATGATGGCATGATTTAAATCATGAAGAACCATTACGATGGTAACACCATTTTCCCGGTTGAGGCGGCGCAGAAGGTACAATATATCCAGTTGGTGCGAGATGTCCAAATAGGTCGTGGGTTCATCCAGAAACAGCAACCCGGTTTTCTGCGCCAACGCCATGGCGATCCATGCCCGCTGTTGTTGACCTCCCGAAAGCCTCTCCATTTCTCTATGTTCAAGGGAACTCATGCCTGTACTGGCAAGAGCCCACTGAATGATCTCCCGATCCTTTTCGCTGAGACCGCTTAGCGCCGACCTGTAAGGAAAACGCCCATATTCCACAAGGTCGCCGACTGTGATGCCGGCAGGGGCTTGTGCTCCCTGCGGCAGCAGCGCAAGTCTCTGGGCAACACGCTTTGTCGGCATTCTGTGGATCGCTTCGCCATCAAGGTATACTGCGCCGGAATCCGGGGAAATGATCCGGCACAGTGTCTTCAGTATGGTGGATTTTCCAGAGCCGTTGGAGCCTATCAAGGTGGTTATGCTGCCTTCAGGGATTTTTAAGTCAAGCCCCCTGAAGACGGCCTCCCCGTTATATCCGGCAGACAAACCCTTTGCCTGCATATGTGAAAGCATAGACATCCTCCCTTAAAAATACCTGCGGAGCAGGAACAGAAAATACGGAGCCGAAAGCACGGAGATCACGATACCAACCGGGATCTCCCTCGGCTGAAAGGCAGACCGTCCCAACGTGTCTGCCAAAAGCAACAACAGCGCCCCCAGCAGCATGGAGGCAGGCATGAGGGCGTGGTGTCTGCCTCCAGTCAACCTTCGTGCCATATGCGGCGCTACCAGTCCCACAAAACCGATCCCTCCGCTGACGGAAACGCAGGCAGAGGTAAGAGCCACCGATGCAATCAGGAGCAGTCTTATCTCCCTCTCTACGGCTATCCCCAGAGAAATGGCCGTATTCTCTCCTAAGAGGAGAATATCCAGTATGTTCGACTTTGCAAGAAAAAAAGGAACCAGTATGAGCATATAGGGCAACAGGGCAAGAACCTGATGCCAGCTCGTTCCCCAAATATTTCCTGCCAGCCATCTTGCCACGAGCTGATAGCTGCTGTTGTCCATGTTCGCGGCCATGATCAGCATAAAAGAAGAAAATAGGGACGCAAGACCGATGCCGCCCAACAGAAAATATATTGGGAGGAGTTTTCCGTTCCTCTTTGCAAAAAGATACAGCAGTCCCGTTGTGCAAAGCCCGCCCGCTATGGCAAATATCGGCTGGTATGCCATGGTACGTATATGCAGCGCAGGGAAAAATGTCAGGAACAGCATAACGGCAAATCCCGCCCCTGCGTTTATGCCCAATATCCCCGGATCGGCCAGCGGATTCCCCGTGACAGTCTGCATGACGCATCCGGCAAGTGCCAGACCCATCCCACATAGAACGGCGAGGACGATTCTCGGAATGCGAAACTGCGCTACGACTACGGAGGTTCCCTCCATATGCGGTTGGAATATGCTGTGAACCGCAGTCGAGAAGGGAATTCTTGCGTAACCACTGTTAACGGATAAGATAGCCGCAGCCACAATCAGGATAAGAAGACCGTTGAGGATAAGGAGCTGCCTGGTTTTCTTTTTCATAAGACCATGCCCTCCTTCCTGAAAGTAAGCGCAAAAAAGACGGGCACGCCGAGGATGGATACCAGTGCGCCGACAGGCGTATCAAAAGGGGCGTTTATCATGCGCGCCGCAATATCCGACAGCACCAGCACAACGCCGCCCATGAGCGCAGACACGGGAACCAGCCTGCGGTAATCACCTCCCACAAGAAGTCGGGATATATGCGGTACGATAAGACCGATAAATGCGATGCCTCCCACGAGCGATACACTGGCTCCCGCAAGCAGCAACACCACAAGCATACCGAAAAGCCTGACCGTGCGGACATTTACGCCCAAGCTGGCGGCGCTATCTTCTCCCAGTGCCAGCGCTGATAGCCGGCTCGATAAAAGCAAACCAAGCGCACCGGCTGAGAGAATCACCGGGGATAGCATTTTCAAGCTTTGCCATGTCACACCGGACAAACTGCCCGCGCTCCAGAAAGAAAGGGATTTCACGATTCCAAACGCCAGAGAAACCGCCTGACTCAACGCGGTAAGCAGGGCTGATACAGCAGCGCCTGCCAGAATAAACCGGAAAGATTCGGATCTATGTTTGCCGGCGCCGAAGCCATAGACCATGAATACCGCAAGAGCGGCTCCGGCAAAGGCGGCGCATGTTTTCACGATGTCTGGTGCGGCGGGAAACAGAATTGCGGACAGTGCAACAAAGAAACCGGCTCCCGCATTGATCCCCAGAAGGCCGGCGTCCGACAGGGGGTTTCTGGTAATTCCCTGCATCACAGCGCCCGAGAGAGCGAAGGCCATTCCTGTCAGCCCGGCAGCCAGCGCCCTGGGCATACGCATTTCCAACATAATCATTCCAACACCAGAAGCCTTATCGGGGGACATAACCGTTTCCGCAAAGACCTTGAAGCTACCGCCAGCAATGCCGGTGCAGACGGAGAGAACCATTGAGAACCCAAGCAGCAGCACCAATGCGGCAAGAATAATCAGAAAAGCCGGTGCGGAGCGTTTGTATCTCTCTTGTCTCTGCGATATTCCCGCAACCGCGCCTGTTTCCTTACTCAACGTCCCCATGGTTCAGAATCGCGTTTGCGAGTTTTTCCAAATAGAGTTCCTTCCCCATCGCCGTAAAAGCCATATTATACTGATCCTCATTGATACCAAAGTAAACATTGCCGGCTTTGACAGCTTTCATATTCTTCCACACGGCAAGGTTCCCCGTGTCTCCAGCTCTGCCGTCGTCGCTAAAAAAGAAGATGTGATCTGCATCGATCAGGGAAAAGTATTCCGCATCGACCACTTCACCCCAGACATTCTCCGGTACACCGGCTGATGGCGTGAGTTTCAACTCATCGTAGACAAGCTCACCCGGCCCGCCGTTGCGATAGATGTAATAGGAACCAAAATGAACGGAATTGGCCTCCAATACAGCAAAGGTTTCGTCCCCAATCATATCCCTGATTCTTGCCGCGAGCTCCGCAGCTTTGGCATCGTAGTCGGCAAGCCATTTTTCTACGGCTGCTTCTTTATCAAACCACTGCCCCAGTTGCTTAAATCTTCCGCGCCAGTTAACATAGCTTATGTCATCGTCGATCATGACCGTGGGAGCAATAGCTGCGAGTTGTTCATAAACCTTCTCATGGCGAATATTCATAATGATCAGATCAGGCTTTAACTCCGCGATCTTTTCGAGGTTCAGGTCTCCGGTAGAAGAAGACCCGGAGTAATTGCCGACAACCTCAATACCTCTTTCGGCAAAAAGCGTTGTCAGATGTTTGGGGACAGACACCCCATCGAACATGCTGGTATTAGCCGAGGCAATTACCTTCATATCCAGAATAAGAAGTTCCTCTGTCAAGCCAGCTACATCAACGATGCGCTGTGGATTTGCCGGGATGGCAACCTCGCCCTTCATATCCGTTACCGTGACGGTATCCGAGACCAATCCCTGCGGCGTGGTATCCGTTCCAGCACAGGCTGCAAGAGCAAACACAAGCACAAGGCACAACATGAGCATTGCGAATTTTTTCATTCTGATGACCTCCTGAGTAATTAATCTTTAGTTAGAGCAAGCTAACCAACGGGCGCGCATAGCGAAATAACAGAACAGCTGAGTCTTTTAACCGTGTGGGGTCAACCTTTTCTAACCGCCTACCATTATACAGTTGGCGAAAGGAAAAATCCCCCCGAAAACGCCATGTCTTTCCCCTAAAGCGCCATGATGCTCAGTGCAGTAATAGAATAATTCATAAAGCTATGCTATAATCAGAATCATTGCTCAATAGACAAACCGGAATTTATGGAGGTGTTTTTTTGCGGGTATACAAAAGTAAAGAAGAACTCAAAGCTGAAATCAATAAAACATTTGAGAAGTATATTTCGGAGTTTGATTGCATACCAGAAGCCTTAAAAGATAAAAGGGTTGATGAGGTTGACCGGACCCCAGCAGAAAACCTTGCCTATCAGGTGGGTTGGACAACATTGGTTCTTAAATGGGAGGAAGATGAAAGGAAGGGGCTTCAAGTAAAGACGCCGTCGGACGAATTCAAATGGAACCAACTTGGCGAGCTGTATCAGTGGTTCACGGATACCTACGCTCATTTGTCTCTTCAAGAGTTGAAAGCCGAACTGAACGAAAATGTCAAGTCTATCTGCGCAATGATTGATTCGCTCAGTGCGGATGAATTGTTTAAGCCGCATATGAGAAAATGGGCTGATGATGCTACAAAAGCAGCTGTATGGGAAGTTTACAGGTTCATTCATGTTAATACTGTTGCTCCTTTCGGAACTTTTAGAACTAAGATCAGAAAATGGAAAAAGGCGGCGCTGTAACTTCCGGTTCATCAAGCCAATATGCCCTTAAAACACGAGCGGCGGGACAGACTCTATCTGTCCCGCCGCTCTGCTTTTTCAGCGGTCAAAGTTTTACTTGTGCGTAGGCTCGTTTTGCAGCCCCGCGCGTACGGTTAATTCCGCCCAGCACTAAGATCGATGTGTATACCGCTGCTGAGCAGCTCACATTTCAAATGATATAGTTTCCACTGGGCAAGATCTTCCTCGAAATGTGCTGCCTACTATTCTGGTTTTTCAAGGGAAGATGCAATCTTTGTAATTTCCATCCAAGTAACCACAAAAGAATACACCTGTGTCTTTGCTTTTATGTTTCAGAATGGTAAGCTCCGCTTATATTCACTCGGAGTGCATCCAAACTTTTTTCGGAAGGCGTCGCTGAAATGGCTGATGTTGCTGTACCCCACCAACCCTGCTATGTCTTTCACCTGAGCATCGGGCGCAGACAACAGTTCACAGGCATGCTCCATGCGGCGATTTAACATATATTGATATATGGTGATTCCATAGTGCTTTCGAAATATCTCACGGAGTTTGGATTCGCACATAAAGTGCTGTTTGGAGAGCTCCGCGATGGTCACGGGTTCCAGAAATCCCTCATCTATCTGTCGCCTGACCTGAAGTAAAACCTCGCTATCCGCCCAGCTCAACGACCTCTTCACAGCAACAGAATTCTGATCCATCATCTCGTTCGCAAAGGCGGCAACAAGTTCCAGTATCTTTCCTTCCTGATACAATGACTTTGCGCAGTCATTATAATTACACTGCAATATCTGGCGTATTGTGGTTTCTATGGTAGTGGTGATTCTATGTTTTGGCGGGGTTTTTGTCCCGTCAAAGACGGTACAAACCTTTTTCTTCTGCAAACCATCCATCACAGACCGAAACCGACAGGGATGCAGGTTCAGCCCGACGCCTATATATCTCCGCCCTGCCTCATAGATATTTTCCGCATCAAACAGGCCGCTGCCGTATACGCAGCAATCTCCCTTTTCCAACAACGTTTTTTGGTTTCTGCCCGAAGACTTCCACTCCAACGCATCGGAAAGAGAGAAAATGACGGAAAAAGAATCCTTATACACCTGCTCCCGCAATACTGTGTCCCTGTAAAACATTACATCGCAGATATACATCTCGATATTGGGGCACGGTGAAATATAGCGGAAATATCCTTCTCCAATATCGCTTGGCAAAGCAACCTGATTGTCTTTCATAATACCGCAAAGCTGCTGCATCACGGGGGTGAAAAAGTCGTTGCGCTCCGTTTGCCCATGAAGAAAATCATATCGTGCTTCTTGCATACCAGACCACCTCCTCCGACACATGATTAGACACTTTTATGCAAAATGGTCCATTCCACCTTTCCAGTTCCGTGCACAAGTTAGCTTACTCTAACCGGTGGATGAAAGAAAAGGCAGCCTGCCTGTACGCAGTTTGCCTCAAATCCGACGGCACAGCGCCTGTGAAGAATATTATACCATAAGCGCGCAGGGATTTCAATGTAGAACACCAGACATTCCTACAGAACACCAGACATTCCTGCTTTTCCTGGAATTTTCCGTTTGCCCAATGTCATCCGTGTGCCGAGAGGGAAGGCCTCAGTACTTTCAGCGAAAGATTCAATCGATCCAAACACGTTTTCTTATTCGACTTTACGTCTACTCGACGCAAATACTCTCTGTTCACCTATATTGGATAAGTCCGTCCCTCCGTTTTCTGTTAATTTATACTACTGTTAAGAATCCGAGCATCCACGCAGCTATAATTTGCAATGCAAATAAAACAATCGTAAGGACCGATGCTCTGGCTTTTCTCTTTACAACATAGCTGAATCCCGTGAAAATCCCGCAGATGGCCGCTGCAATTCCTATACCTGCTACATAGTACTTCTTTGAAGGGGATTTCCTCACTCGCGCTGTAATAGCGCAAATCCAGCAATTCTTCCTCAAATCCTGCCGTATGGTTCATCGGGTGGAGTAAAGTAACCGGCTCAGCGAATCGCAGATTTTTCAAAAAGCTGTCCGGCAGATAGGTGCGGATATCCGTTTCCAGATCGACTTTCCTATCCTCAACAAGCTGCATCACGCTGACCCACACAAAGGTCTTTGATATGGAACCCCATTCAAAAACCGTGGTCTCCGGGTCGATGGCCGTATTGTTCTCTAAATCAGCAAAGCCATACCCCTTCGCAAATACCGAATTGTCATGCTCCGAAATTACGACACACGCGCCCGGAACCGTTTTGCCAATATATTTTTCGGAAACAGCGTTTGCGCTTGCCTCATATGTGTCCGGTGCACCGGATGCATATGCAGAAGGAGCGAGGAACGCAATCATAATCAGCGCCGCAAGAAAGCATTGGAGGGTCTTGTATCTCATCAGTCTTTCCATAGGGTCATTACTCTATCGTCAGTCTGAAATCACAGCAGTCTCCGCCCTGTCCGAGCGTCTTTGTCCGTCCCCATTTGAGCTTTGGATGCATATGCCCGTAGGCCTCGTCATCCGCGCGGCAAAAGCCGGCCACAATCTCCGGGCAGCCGTATTTCACACAGGTATCCTGATAGGGGCAGGCCAGCATGTCGAAGCACATTTCCTCTTGCTCTGTTCGTATCCAATTAGCCCGAAAACCGCAGTCCTCTCCAAAGGAGCTTTTTGTCATTTTGGCAAAGAACCTCGGCACCAGCTTATACAGACCCGGTATCTTCATTGCCCCTCGGATTTTTGAACCAACGCCCGCTGCCCGCTTTTCATAATATCTATTCAGAAAAGCCGCCGCTTCCTCGCGGGAGATTCCGTTTCCCGTCATGGCATCAAAGGCGGCGATGGCAGGATAGATGCGTTTCCGCGTATGCATATACATCTTTTTTGGCTCATCGGCGTTTTCATCTACGATTTCCGCATAACGCCTCCATGCATCTTCTATGATCGCGTCTGTCTTTTCCGCGCCATACTGTTTTTCCATTGCAGATACTGCTCCGGTCAAGTATCCTTTGTCTAACCTTCTATCCATGTGCTTTCCCGCCTTTCAGCGTCCAGCCGATTGCCTGGCTGCGCATTCCCACAAAGCGCCTGTACAGGCCGTCTTCGCGTATCAGTTCCCTGTGGTTTCCGCGTTGAACGATCCTGCCGTTCTCCAGCACGATGATTTGATCTGCCGTGCGCACGGTGGACAGACGGTGGGCAATCATCAGGATCGTTTTGCCTTTTGTCAGCTCCCGGATGGCCTTTTGCAGCTCCTGCTCGTTTTCGGGATCCACGCTGGCTGTGGCTTCATCCAAAATGACGATGGGTGCGTCCTTCAGAATTGCCCTTGCAATGGAGATTCGCTGCTTTTCTCCGCCGGAGAGGCTGGAGCCTCCTTCGCCGATCTTTGTCTGATAGCCATCGGGCAGCGTCATGATAAAGTCATGGCAGCAGGCTTTCTTTGCGACTGCTATGATTTCATCCTCGCTTGCGTCCGGTCTGCCAAACCGGATATTGTTCTCGACGGTATCCTCAAAGAGATACACATTCTGAAATACGATGGCGAAATTCTTTAGAAGGCTGCCGCTGGTATATTCCCGCACATCCCGGCCGCCGAGCGTGATCTGTCCTTCCTTCACATCCCAGAAACGGGCAATCAGACCGACCAGCGTGGTTTTTCCGGCGCCGGAGGGACCAACAATGGCGCAGGAGCTTCCCTGGGGTACGCTTAAGCTGATTTGATGTAATACCTCCTTTTCCCCGTATCCAAAGGACATATTCTTCACTTCGATATTGAAATTTTCCGGCACAAGATCAGCCCCGTTTTCGTCCAGGGATGGAATGTCCATGATGTTATCCAGCCGGTCCAGGGAAGCCTCCACCGCGCGGGCAATGGAGGACATACTGCCCGCCACCTCCACGGCGGCATAGATCATGAAGCTGGACACGAGAAGCAGCAGGCACTTCTCCGGCGTGATGCTTCCTCCTGCCAAAAGATAGGGTGCAAAAACCAGAATAGCCGCCCGTGCGAGCTTGAACACCGTCTGATAGAGCGCCGTCATTTTGGAAAACGCCTTTTCAAGCACGATATTTGCCTCTTTGCTTTCCTCGATTGCGGCGTCAACTGCTTTTCCGGTGCGCTCCGCCAGCCCAAACGCCTTGACTACGCCCATGCCCTGCACATATTCCAAAACGGCAGTGACCAGGCCAGCCTGTGCGGCCTGACGGCGGGGCGCGTATTTCCTGCCGACCTTGCCGATAAGCGAATAAACAATGAGCGCCACGGCAAGCCCGGCCAAAGAGATCAGCCCGATCCGCCACTCATAGATCATAAGCCAAACGCCAATCACGATGGCGTGGATAAACCCGCCCGCCACATTTTCCATAATGGTAACGGACTGCTGCTCCAGATCACCAAGGGTGGTCGTCACCGCCGCAGTGATATCACCGAGCCTGTTTTCATTGAAATAGCCCATAGGAGCCCTTTTCAGGCGTTCGCCGATCTCCATGCGCTTTTCCGACCCGAACGCGAAGCTGCCAAGAGTTCTGGCATTGGCAGAAAGATTGACAAACACAATTCGCCCTACAATGGAAACAATCATGATGCCAAGCGAAATCCAGATTGTGCTTTCAGGCATAACATCGCCGGAAAGCTGCTTCAGGATTCCTGTGAGCACCGTTAGAATGGCCATGATTGGGATCATCTCAAAGAACGAGCTGACAAGGTATGCAAGGAAAGAGCGGATAAGACGCTTCTTTTGTAAGCCCGAGAACAACAAAAGTCTTTGAAACAACCTTATCATCACGCCACCTCCTCTGCGGTATCCTTGCCCTGCATATGGGCTTTCCACAATTCCTTGTATAGATTGCTTGTTTCAAGAAGCTCCTCATGGGTTCCTTCCGCAGCGACATTTCCTTTATCCACGACAAGGATCTTGTCTGCTTTTGTAATGGTAGACAGCCGATGCGCAATGACGATCAAAGTTTTTCCTGCTACAAGCCCTGCGATGGATGCTTGAATAATGGCCTCATTTTCAGGATCGGTAAATGCCGTGGCTTCATCCAGCACCACGATCGGGCTGTTCTTTAGGATTGCCCTTGCAATGGCGATCCGCTGCCTTTCTCCGCCGGAGAGGTGGCTTCCCGCATCGCCCGCCAGCGTATCATAGCCCTCCGGCAGAGCGGCGATGAAATCGTGACAGCTCGCTTTTTTTGCCGCTGCCTCGATCTCTGCGTCTGTGGCCTCCGGTTTTCCGATGCGAATGTTTTCCCGGATAGACAGATGGAACAGGAAGTTATCCTGTGATACATATGAGACAAGCTCCATTATCTGAGGGAGAGGAATGTTCCGTACGTCTACGCCGCCAATACGGACGCCACCGCTCTCCGCCTCCCAGAAGGAGGCGATGAGCCGCGCAATGGTAGATTTACCGGAGCCGGAGGGACCCACAATGGCCGTCATACCGTTTTTTGCGCAGTCAAAGGAAATTCCATGCAAAACCTCCGTCTCTTTGTATCGGAAGGTAACCTGATCAAAGGATACGTCGGCGTCCGCAAGGACAGCTCTCTCGGTCGGCCGCACAAGCTCCGGCTCATCCAGAAGATTCCCTACCTCTTTTACGGTGGAATCCACCATGGCCAGGCTGTCGGTGTACTGCAATGCCTGAATCAGTGGTTTTACGAGTCCAAGGGCGAGAATGATGCAGGTAATCAGCGTACCCGCTTCGACCCTTCCGTTTATAAAGAGCCAGCTCCCCAAGGGCAGCACGCCCACAAGCGTTGCCGTCAGGATGGAAAGCCCCATCACATAGTAGCCGTTGGTTTGCTTGAACCAGGTCACTTTGGCGGTCTCGTTCTCCGCCACGGCGTCGGCGTATTTTTTATATGAGCGTTCACCCTGATTGAACGTCTTCACCACTTCGATGCCGCCGATGTATTCCACCGTTGCGGCATCCATGTTTTTCCCTGCGGCAAGTACTCTGGCATATCTCTTCTCGTAATCCTTCATCATTCCCATATAGCAGAAGGCACCCACCGGAATCGTCACAAGAGATATCAGCGCGAGTCTCCAATCAAGGCTAAAGAGGTAAACGAGCATTAGAACTGGGATTAGGATGTTGGCAGTGAGCTCCGGTACCATATGCGCCAGCGGAAGCTCCAGCTTTTCCACGGTGTCCACGATGATCGTTTTGAATTTCCCGGACGGCGTATCAAGGATCGTTCCCATGGGGACACGGGAGAGCTTCTCTGTTATCGCCATGCGGATATTCCGCAGAATGATAAAGGCAGACTCATGGCTTTTCATTGTAGAAAAAGTTCCAAACCACACCTGCCCGAGATAGCCCGCAAGAGCAATCAATGCCAGAAACGCCAACTTGCTGAAAGCATAGTCTTCGTGGCAGATCATAATGATCCCGCGGGACACCGCAATGTAGGGGATCATGCCGCAAAGTGCCCCCAAAACCGCAAGTACGACGGAGCCGATCAGTTTCCCTTTGCAAGGCTTCGCAAAATCCATCAGAATCGTCATCGCCGAGTTTTCTTTTCCCGCCATCATTCCTCACCTCGTAAAAGTCTTACAATCTTTTCTTTCTGTCCACCGGAAAGATCCTCCACGATTTCTCCGTCCTGAATGAACAGTATTCTTGTGCAAATCCGCATCATAAACTCAATATCATGTGTGATGATCAAAAGCACCTTGCCTTGCGTCGCAAGGCTTCGTGTCAAGGTGCCGACCTCTTCCATGCTTTTTAGATCCAGTCCGCTGGTAGGTTCATCGAACACCAGCAGTTCCTTGCCGCAGATATCGCTCACCACAACCGCAAGGCGCTGCATCTGCCCGCCGGAAAGAGACAAGGGGTGCCGTTCCTTATACGCCAGCAGATCCACCTTTTCTAATGTGCGGTCAATCTCGTCTTTGTTCGGAGCTTTTATGCCAAGCGCGCATTCCGCCGCCACGCTGTCGGTAAAGAGCTGGTGCCCCACATCCTGCATGACCATGTATGCCTTTTTCCGTCTCAACCGCCGGCTCATCGGTTTTCCAGCCCACAAAACAGTACCGGAGCCGTTCTTTTGCAATCCGCAGAGCATTCTGGCGAGGGTCGATTTCCCGGCGCCGTTGACGCCCGCAATGGTGATGATTTCTCCGCGGCTTGCCTGAAAAGAGAGATTATTCAATACATTCCGGCCGCCGAGACGGACACTGATTTTCTGAACGGAAAGCAATCCATCGGCAGCGATTGTTTTCACGCCGCCCGATTCGGATACCGACAGATCCCTGACACGCAGTCCCATTCTGCGAATATCTGCTTCAGGCAGCGCCTTGAACGCTGCAGCCTCCATGTCCGATGCAATCCGGCCATCCTGCATATAAACGACGCGATCCACAATGTCCATCAGATACCAGATGCGGTGCTCTGCGATCAGAATGGTCTTTCCTGATTTTTTCGCCCGTTGAATCAAATCAGCCAATTCTCCGATGGCCTTCATATCAAGATTGGATGATGGCTCGTCAAACACAAGGATATCGGGAGCCGAAGCATACACGCTGGAAAACGCGATCTTCTGCTTCTCGCCGCCGGACAGGTCAAAGATACTTCGACCCCGGAGCTCGCTAAGATGCAGCTCCTCCGTAAGTTCATCCAATCGGGAGCGCAGAGCCTCTCGCGGAATGCCCCGATTTTCAAGGCCAAACACGATCTCGCTGTCTGTATCCGTATTGAAAAACTGCGTTCGAGGATTCTGAAAAACCGTCCCTACCGCATCCGATAGCGCAGCAATCTCTGTCTCCCGTGTATCCATACCGTTTACGCTCACCTGCCCCGAAAGATTGCCGTGGAAGAAATGGGGAATCAGTCCGTTTGCGAGCCGTGTAACCGTTGTTTTTCCACACCCGGACGGTCCGCAAAGCAGCACGCATTCGCCGGACCGAACAATAAGGTTCAAATCAAGGACTCCGCCGTCCCCGCTCTCAGCGTATGTAAAAGAGACATTCTGGAACGATATCATAATCAAAACACCCCTTTCATGCCCGCGTATATCATGCCGGCAACGAGCACCGCGTAAGCAATTACCACCATCAAATCAGCAAACGAAAACGCGATTTCCTCTATACAGCTTCTTTCACCTGTGTGCTCGATGCCTCTTGTAATCGCTGCCTGCGTAATCTCGTCCGAAATTCTGGAAGCAGAAACAAGCAGGGGAACATAGACATACTCCATCGTCTGTATAGGATGGCTAATCACCCCGGCCGCGGACGCTGATATCCCTCGCAGCGCCATGGCATCCCGTATGGAGATCCACTCTTCTCTCATGGTCGGGAAATAACGGAGCGTAATGGCAAGAGCAATCGTGAGTCCTTTCGACAATCGGAGCTTTGTGATAGCCGCAAGAAATTTACTTACGCTTGTCGTTGCAATCAGAAAGCTGCCCAGCATAAAGCAGGGAAGAAGCTTGCGGATATACACTGCAAACATATAGACGATTCCACCGAAAGTCACAGGCAGCCTTGGTACGATAAAAAGCTGGATCAGCAGAAGCGCGAGAAAAAATGCTGCGTATTTCAGCGTCCTTTTCAGATTGCCGGAAACGCTCAGAAGTACAAGCGGAATCCCCGCAAGCACACACTCCACCGCGATGCTTTTATTCATAAAAACGGAAACGCTTGTGACTGCGAGAATCAGAATCTTCGTCCGTGGGTCGAGTCTCATTTATACGACCCCTGCTTTTTCAAAGTGTTTTTTCATAAGCTTCTTTCCAATCAGTCCACCGATGATCGCGCAGACAAGTGTCCCGATAATCATTGCGGGGATCGCCCACCAGGTAGCCCCAATCGAATGAATCACTCCTTCAAAGGAGGAGAAGTCACCTTTATTCTTCATAAAAGCATCAAACTGTGCGGGCATGACAACCATTGGAATATATGCCCCCATCGGCGCAAGCGCCATGACGCAGTAGGCCAGCAGGTTTTTCTTAAAGGATCTGAAATCAGCGGAAGCGCAGATAAAATCCGCGATCAAGCCGAAAACCAGGAAGAATACGGACATCATCCAGAACATTCCTGTAACAAACAGCAAAATCGCCGCGATTACACCGAGAATGGAGAGAGCTCCCTTCTTCGGTATTTTTGCCACATAGAGCATGAAAACTGTCCCCGTAAAGAGCGCCACGATCATTGGCATAAACGAGAAAGTGACCGGCGTCATCTGCGCAGCACCGCCAATCACAAACGCCACTACAGCATAGATGAGCGAAAAGATGCCAACCGATATAAAGTCCCTTGTTTCCAGCTTCTTCGAATCTGTTTTAAGCATAATAAACGACCTCCAATTTTATATTGTTCAGTTAGAGTACGCTAACTCGCGTGTAAAAAATTAAAGTGCTTGTGTGATTGTGCATTATTCCAGCCGGAGCAAGCCTTTCCAGCCAGAGTTGAAAAACTTTGCAAGCTCCTCAATATACCGCATAGCTTCTTCTTTGGGCATATCATGGGCAATCGTCTCACATACCGCCGTAAAATAGGCGCTGGTAATCATGTGGTGAAGCTGCTTTGTCATTTTCCCGGAGAGCTTTCCTCTTTTGCGGAGAAGTGCGTAGTATTCCTCTGAGCACTCTACCTCCAGTTCCACAAGCTCCTCCAAAAAATTTGCATAGCGCGTACCTTCCGCCCGGCAGAGGATCAGCTTGAAGGCATCAAAATGGGTGTACATATATTCCACAAAGACGCGCAAATACTCAGTGGACAGCTTCAGGCTGTCCTTCGTCTTTTCCTCGGAGACAAGATCGAAATGTGCGGACTGTGCGGCTTTGAACTGCTCCAGTAGTCCCTTTGCTGCCTCATCCACAAGATCTTCAAAAAGCGCAGCCTTATCCGGGTAATAGCCGTAGAAGGCGCCTTTCGTGAAGCCTGCCTCCGCGACGATTTTATTCAGAGATGCGTCCTTAAATCCTTTTTCCAGGAATTCTTTTTTCCCGACTTCGAGGATCTTCATTTGAGTCTCTGTACGTTCCATTGATGCCTCCTGATATACCGGTAGTATATACTGCTGGTATATTATAACCGAGCAGATTGAGTTTGTCAATAGGATCTGCATTTTCCGGTTGCCGTGCTTTTCTACCTCGTGGGGCTGAAGTGCTATCGGGCAGTACGCTCAGCTGATTTAACATATAGCAGAGCAGCACCAGATCGAGGCCACTTTTCCTTTGGATACAGGAATATATAGAAGATTTCCATACGCTTTTGTTTTTTCGCTGTACTTTGAGAAGAAATCTGTGATATACTTTCAATTATAGGGATGAGCAAAACGTGAGTTTTGCAAAACCGATACACAATATATAGTGTTCGAGTAAGTTAAGCGGAACCGTTTATTGTATTTCTTCTTGAGCAAATCGGAGTTTTGCTCAACCCTGTATTTAATTACTGTAGGAGGTGATGCGAATGATCACGGTCGCGGATGTCATGAAACTACCATCTATGTATGGCGCAACTATTCTCGCAGGCCATGCCGGAATGTCAAACCCTGTTGAATCAGTTACCGTTTTGGAGTATGGGTGGATTACCAACACGTTGGATGAATTATTTTCCAAAACCGAGTTTCAAGGGAATGATCTGATTATTACCTCGTTTGCCACAATTGCAGACAATGTTGAGGCACAGTGCGAAAACATCCGTAGATATCAAGCAATGGGGAGCGTTGGGTTTATCCTTTTTTACATCGGGTTGATCCTTCCAAGCGTGGATGATCGGGTTATTGCCTGCTGCAATGAACTTGATTTAGTATTGATTACCATGCCCGAGGATATAAGGACCCATAAATATAGTGACGTGATTGGCGACATATATCATGCGATTTTCAAGGATCAACAGGCAGGTTCAAATTATGTAAGTACACTTATTCGCCGGTTTTCTAATCTTCCTGCAGAGCAGCGCAACACAAGCACATTACTTCGTATGCTCAGCAACCACTTGCAGGCATCAATTATTCTAACAGATTACAAAAAATCAATCAGCAATATCGCGTGCTGGCCGCAATCGCTATCGGAGCTATTAAGCAAGGAACTAAAAAAACAACTGCAAAAAATGCAGGGTGAACAAGCGGTCAAGATCTCTTATGATGATGGTGCAAATTATTTGCAACACTGCCCAACACTTTTGGAGGGCAAAGAAGGTTTCGATTTATATACTTTTAAGTACAATGAATTACTATCAAGAGAAGATCTGTGGCAGGCGAGTGAATTTGTCCAGCTATATAGCCATATTTGGAATAAGGATCTGGGAAAACTTGTAACATCAGAGCTGGTTCGAGCCATCATTGACGATGACCCCTTGAAAATGAGGCGATTAGCAGACTTGTTCCAAATTAATGTTGCGGAGCTGAATCAAATGTGGGTGTTTGCTTCTGTTGATTCTTCAGAGCCGGATTTGAAATTGCTGAGGAAATGCACAGAGTACTTTTCCGGAATATACAAAACGGTTTTGGTCGGTTTCTATGAATCCAATATGGTGATTTTTGCCCACGCTCCCCAAACGGCAGGTGAACGAGATTCTATCGTGCAAGATTTCATTAACGAGTCGGCGGATTCTTATAGTAACTACGTAGTGGTTTGCTGTGATTGCCTCAATACGACCAATGATGCCCATAACGCATACTTTGATGTCATGCAGTACGCTTCTTTTGCCAGAAGCATCTACCCGCAAAAGCGCGTCTTACGTCCATCGGATGTTTCCTTTGCCCAAATATGCGCAAAGGAAAGTGCTTGCAGGGAAACTCAGATTCGCTATCTAAAAATCATAGAAGACATTGAAACAACGCCTGAGTTGCTGACAACCTTGACCGCATATTTGCTAGACTATGAGAGCAGCATGGCAAATACCGCAAAAGCACTTTGCTGCCACATCAATACGATAAAATATCGATTAAATGCTATCCGCGACAACACAGGCTATTCCCCGTCTAAACCAGCAGACGCATATCCACTACTGATTGCTGTTGCAATCAATCGCATGAGAGATTCTGAAAATGAATAATAAAGAAAAGAGCGGCGGGTTTGTCCATTTGGACAAACCCGCCGCTCTTTTCTTTTGCCCTTATGATAAATACAATCGTACGCAACTGGACTTATAATAGTTATTAAGCTGTAGTGCATATTGCACCCAGAAATAATTTACAGGGAAAAGGAGATTTTCAAAATGAGAAAGCTTTATGAACAGGACATTATTGAGATTCTGTATGGTGCGACCCTGCTGGGCGCAGGAGGCGGCGGTTCCTTGAAGCAGGGCCTGGATATGATCCAGGGTCTGAAGGATGACGGTGAGCAGATCGAGCTGGATCTGCTGGATGTCAGTGAGATGAGAGATGACGCATACGCCGTCATGGTGGCGGGCTTGGGCTCTCCCGTGGCAATGCTCGATCCCGATATGCCCCGCTTTGGCCCCGATGCCGTGTTTGCCTACCGCGCATTCCAGAAGGCATTTGCCGCCGAGGGCAAGAAGCTGGAGTACCTCTATTCCGGCGAGATGGGCGGTTTTAACACTTTCACCCCCATGTTGGTGGCGATCCTGTCCGATAAGGATCCTGCCAAGCGCATCAAGTTCGTGGATGCCGATGGCAACGGTCGCGCTGTTCCCGAACTGAACACCACCATTAACGCGTTCTATGATCATCCCCCCAAGCCCATGGGCATGGGCAGCCTCTACGGTGATGAGATCATCGTCTATCCCACCACCGACCATTCCGGTGAGCAGATCGCCCGTCAGATGTGCATGCTTTACAATATGCGTATCGGCTTTGCCACATGGGGCATGAACAAGGAAGAAATCACCAACATTCTGGACGTGGGCTGCGTTACCAAGGCTCAGAAGATCGGTAAAGCGATCCTGACCGCCAAGGAGACCGGCAGTGATGTTATGGATGAACTGAAGAAGGCCTTTGAGGTTCGCGAGTTCTGCCGCGGCACCATCGAGAAGCTGGATCTGCGCGCTGAAGGTGGTTTCGACTTTGGCACCACGGTGATCAAGGGCGACGATGGTCATACCTACTACATCGACTTCAAGAACGAGAACCTCATCCTGCGTGATGAGAAGGGCGATACCATCATGACCGCTCCCGAAGGCATCGGCATGATCGATCTAAACAACTGCTTCCCCCTGACCAACGCCGATACAAAGGAAGGTATGCGTGTGTTGGTGACCATGACCCCCGCACATCCCAACTGGTGGGATGAGGATCACAAGGCCTATACCTGCTGGCTGCCTGAGCTGAAGAAGGTCGGCATGAAGGGCGACCAAGTTCGTTACTAAGCTGCCATTCTTCGGGGAGGTGTCCATTCTCTCGGCACCTCCCCTCTCTACCCCGCAAACCATTAAAATGAAAGAAGGGAATACATAATGGACGAGAAGAAAACCTCCCTGGTGGAAAAAATCACCTTGACAAGCGTTCCTGCCGACCAACGCAAATCATGGCCCAGCATCGCCTTTATTTGGGCAGGCTCTGTGATCTGCATTCCGGCGCTGCTGGTAGGCAGCCTGATCTCCGCCGGTATGAACTTCAAACAGTCGGCGCTGTGCATGGTCATCGGCTATGTGCTGGTGGTCTTCTATATGTGTCTGATGGGCATTCAAAGCTCCGATCTTGGTCTGCCCGCCACTGTGGCAATCTCAAGAGCCTACGGCAAACGCGGCTCGTCGTTCCTCGTCTCGCTGGTCATCGCCGTGTGCATGATCGGCTGGTTCGCGGCGCAGACCAGCCTGTGTGCCAGCTCCTTCTGCAACATTATGAGCGTCTACTTCCATGTAAACTTCCCCCTATGGCTGTCTGTCATCATCTGGGGCTGCCTGATGTTCATTACCTCCGTCTACGGCGTGAAGCTCATTGAGTTCCTGAATAAGGTATCCGTCCCCGCGCTGTTTGTTATGCTGATCTGGGGCGTGATTTCCTGCCTGATGAAGGGCGCCGTCGCCACGGTGTCGGCGTATGAGCCGCCGGCATTCCTCGGCTGGACCTACGGGATCACCCTCGCAGTGGCTGGCTTTGCCTCCGGCGCTATCTGCTGCGGCGACTACACCCGCTACTGCAAGAGCCGCAAAGACACGATCCTTTCCAGCGTGGTGGGTGTACTGCCCGCCGGTATCGGTGCGCTGCTGATCGGCGCGTTTCTGTCCCTCGCCGCCGGCAGCTATGATCTGTCCGTGGTGTTCTCCAGCTTTGGTCTGCCCATCGTGGGTATGCTGGTACTGATTCTGGCCACATGGACCACCAACACCGGCAACGCCTATAACTCCGGCATTGCCATCTGCAATATGTTCTCCCTGAAGGACAACATGCGCTCATGGATGACGCTGCTGGCGGGCGTGATCGGTACACTCCTGAGCCTGCTTGGCTTCGCGGATGCCTTCAATAACTTCCTGAACATCATCGCGGCGCTGGTCCCGGCGGTGGCGGGCGTGGCCATCGCGGACTACTGGATCATGGGCAGGGGACGTCCCGACCTGTGGGAGCCGTTTGATGGCGTGAACTGGATCGGTGTGGTGGCGTGGCTTGCCGGCGCTGCCGTTGGCAAGTGGGGTACGTTCTTTGTCCCCACGCTGATGGGCATTGTGGTGGCAATAGTTGTTTACTGCCTTGGCGCGCTGCTCATCAAGAGCGAGAAGATCAACCCTATTTATGTAATGAAGCTTAAACTTGCACAGTCTTCTAGAGAGGAATGAATTGCAATGAGTGTCAAGATCCTGAATCTGCTTCCCGTCACGGGGGATGTGTTTACACCGGAAATGTTTAAGTATATGCGCAAATATTTGGAGCCTGATACGGAAGTACAGACGTATCAGATCACTTCCGGTCCTCCCTCTATCGAATGTGAGTATGATGAGGCTTTGGCTGCGCCGGATGTTCTAAGACTTGTCAAACAGGGAGAAGAAGACGGCTTTCAGGCAATCTTTATCAACTGCTTTGGCGATCCTGCGGTAAAGGCAGCACGTGAGTATGTGGACATTCCTGTTTTTGGCGGCTTTGAGCCAGCAACACATATTGCACTGGGACTTGCCGATAGTATTTCCATCGTGACGGTGTTGCCGAATGTGGTACCCAATGTGGAGGGGAATGTATCTAAGGCCCGGTTGAATGGCCGCATTGTCAGCATCCGCAATGTAAACATCCCGGTAGAGGAACTGCAAGATCATGAAAAGCTCTGTAAGGCATTGGCCGAACAGTCTCTTCTTGCTATCCGCGAGGATGGCGCACAGGCGATCGTTATGGGCTGCACAGGTATTGTAGATGTGGCCGAACGCATCAAGCATGATCTGTTGGCTGAGGGCTACGATGTTCCCGTCCTGGAGGCAGCGCAGTCTGCTTTAAAGCTGTGTGAGGTATACGCCAAAATGGGGTTGCGGCAGAGCCGTTTGACGTACATGACCCCACCGGAACGAAAGTAACAGGAGGAAAAAAACATGAGTGTGCTTGCTAATTACGAGCCAAAAAGCGTGTTCTCATATTTTGAGAAGCTCTGCACTATTCCCCGCGGATCAGGCAACACAGACGGCATAGCATCCTACCTGATCAGTTTTGCTAAAGAGCACGGACTGGAGAGCTACCGGGATGCGGCAAATAATGTGATTATCCGCAAGCCCGCCAGTGCAGGGTACGAAAACGCTGATACGATTATTCTGCAGGGCCATCACGATATGGTCTGCGAGAAGAACGAAGGCGTGGACTTCGACTTCCTCACCGACGGTATCCAGATTTATGTGGACGGCGATGACATCCGAGCCAAGGGTACAACACTGGGCGGCGATAACGGTATTGCTGTGGCAATGATCCTTGCGATCCTGAGCGATGACTCTTTGGCACATCCTCCTATTGAAGCCCTTATCACTGCCGACGAGGAAATCGGAATGCTTGGCGCGTTTGCTCTTGACTGCACCAAGCTGACCGGTCACAAGCTGATCAATCTGGACTCTGAGTATGAGGGTGTACTGATGTGCAGTTGCGCTGGTGGTGTGAATGTGCGCGGCAAGCTGCCTGTCTCCTTTAAGGAGGCTACGGGAACTGCTGTGACCGTTCAGATCAAGGGCCTTACCAGCGGTCACTCCGGCGTTGAGATCGACAAGTGCCGTGCCAATGCCAATGTACTTATGGGCCGTCTGCTGGCTGAGTTGAGCGAGAGCACCTGCTACAAGCTGGTCGCTCTGGAGGGTGGCGCCCGTGAAACGGCTATTGCCCCTATTGCTTCCTGCGTGATACTGGCTGATGATGCCGCTGCAGTGGTACAGAAGGTCTTGGAGCTAGGTGCCGTGTTCGCCAAGGAATATGCTACCACCGAGCCCAATATGGTCGTTGATGCCGCTGCTGGTGATACCAGAACAGTATCTGCATTGACCTGTGCCGACACGAAAAAGGTTGCCAAAATGCTGGTGGCTCTGCCCGACAGCGTACAGGAAATGAGCGTGGACATGCCTGGCCTCGTCCAGACTTCCACCAACCTTGGTCTGATGAAGCTGACTGATAGTGACATGACCTTCTCCACCACGACCCGCAGTTCCATGACTACCCAGAAAGAATGGATCGTCCGCAAGGTGCGCGCCATTGTGGAACTGGCCGGCGGAGAAGTGACAGTGGACGGCAACTATCCCGGCTGGGCTTACAACCCCCATTCCGTGGTGAAGGATACCGTACTGGTATGCTATAAGGAACTGTTCGGCAAGGAAGCCACCGTGGATGCTGTACACGCCGGCATCGAATGCGGCCTGTTCTCTGACAGTATCCCGAATCTGGACTGTGTATCCATCGGCCCCAACATGGGTGATGTTCATACTCCTAATGAGCACCTGAGCATTGCCTCCACAGAGCGTACCTATCGACTGCTCTGTGCTGTTTTGGCAAAGAGCAAGTAATTACTCTCTAACTTGCATCGTTCATTTCCAGGGGGTCCTGCCCTGTTCTTGCTACCTCTAACTTCGGGGCAGGCCCCTCTCTTTACGCGATTATATCTGCGATGCTGTCCGCCAAGTGTTTTATAACACCGACCGGGGTATCCTCTAAATTCACGCCGCAATGCGGCATCAATCATGGAGGTCAGTATCATGAATAACAAGTACACATTACCCGTTCCTGCGCCCCATCATTTTTCTTTTGCTGTCCGCGACATCCCCGATGTGACGGTAGAACAGCGTGAACGTGTGCTGAAAGCACTGCACTACAATGAGTTTGCTTTCCCCGCTGGCATGCTGACGGTGGACATGCTCTCCGACTCCGGTACCACTGCCATGACCAACCACCAATGGGCAGCTCTCTTTATGGGCGATGAAGCCTATGGCCGCAATACCGGCTATTATGTGCTGCTGGATACATTTCGCGACATCTTTGAGCGCGGCGGCGAGAAGAACTGGAAGAAGATTCTGGATCTGGTCCGTACCGACTGCCGCGATGTGGAGAAAATGATAGAAGAAGTCTATCTCCGTGAGTATGAGGGTGGTCTCTTTAATGGTGGTGCTGCCCAGATGGAGCGCCCCAATACTTTCATCATTCAGCAAGGCCGTGCTGCCGAATCTGTGCTGATGGAAATCGTGAAGAAGATTCTCGCCGAGCGTTATCCCGGTAAGATCTTCACCATCCCCTCCAACGGTCACTTTGACACCACTGAGGGCAACATCAAGCAAATGGGCTCTATCCCTCGCAATCTGTACAATAAGCAACTGTTGTATGAGGTTCCCGAGGACGGCCGCTATGAGAAAAATCCCTTTAAGGGCAATATGGACTTGGATAAACTCCAGGAGCTCATTGATGCTGTTGGTGTAGATAATGTCCCGCTGATTTTCTCCTGTATCACAAACAACCCCGTCTGTGGTCAGGCCGTGTCCATGGCCAACCTGCGTGCAGTCAGCGAGATCGCGCATAAGAACAACATCCCCTACATTCTGGATGCTGCCCGCTGGGCTGAGAACGCGTATTTCATCAAGAAGTTCGAAGATGGATATGCCGACAAATCCATCGCCGAGATCGCTACCGAGATGTTCTCCTACTGCGACGGCTTCTGCATGTCCGCCAAAAAGGACGGCCACGCCAACATGGGCGGTATGCTGGCCTTCCGCGACAAGGGCCTATTCTGGAAGAACTTCTCCGACTTCAATGAAGACGGGACCACGAAGATGGACGTGGGCGTTCGCCTGAAGGTCAAGCAGATCTCCTGCTATGGCAACGACTCCTATGGCGGCATGTCCGGCCGTGACATTATGGCGCTGGCTGTTGGTATGTACGAAAGCTGCGACTTCAACTACATGGAAGAGCGCGTGGCACAGTGCAACTATCTGGCTGAGGGCTTCTACGATGCCGGCGTCAAAGGCGTGGTGCTGCCCGCTGGCGGCCATGCCGTCTATATCAATATGGATGAGTTCTTCGATGGCAAGCGCGGTCACGACACCTTTGCCGGTCAGGGCTTCTCCGTCGAGCTGATCCGCCGCTACGGTATCCGCACCTCCGAGCTGGGTGACTACTCCATGGAGTACGACCTCAAGACGCCCGAGCAACAGGCAGAGGTAGCCAACGTGGTACGTTTCGCCATCGACCGCAGCCGTCTGACCAAGGAGCATCTGGACTATGTCATTGCTGCTGTAAAGGCACTCTATGAGGATCGTGAGAGTATCCCCAATATGCGTATTGTTTGGGGCACGAACCTGCCTATGCGTCACTTCCACGCATTTTTAGAGCCCTATCCCAACACCTGATGTTGTGTGTGGAGATAAAGCTTTTTTGTAGCGGCAACGAGCATCCGATTTCTTCCCTCATCCGCCGTACACTGGTGGAGGTAAATGCTACAGACTGCCCTTCTCATGAGATCGCGTATCTCTATGGCAAATATGAACCTGATACGATTGCAGAAATCGCAAAAGCGGGTCATACCTATGTGCTTTGGCATGATGGTAAGATTATCGGTTGCGGCTCGGTAGTTCCTGATGAGAATACGCCAGAGATCGTTGCCGCGTTCTTGCTTCCAGAGTATATAGGGCGGGGGTACGGACGGAAGCTTTTTGAAGTGTTGGAAAGTGATGAACTATGCACAATTGCAGGTCGCGTATGGCTCACATCTTCTGTGACCGCCACGCCATTCTATGAAAAGATGGGCTATACTTACCGCTTCGGCTATCGAAACAGAGGCGGTGAGGACAACCTAATCGAGATGGAAAAGAATTTGTGATTAGAATAGCCATTTTTTCTCTCCCTACGGAATTGGGCACCTTTCTACGTTGCTTGCGTAGGTAGGTGCTCATTTTTTTCGAAAAAATATAAAAATATCAATAACAGGAGCGTATCTGATTCTGAACCGAAACATCAAGCGCGGAAACCGGACCATCGCAGACAATGAGTACTGGGTCGAGGGCGATGGCGCGGGCAATACCTATCCTCTGGCGTTGCCCGCCGGAGAACTTGTGGAGGTAGCGGAAGAGGAACTCCTCCGGGATACCGACGTCGCGCAGAAGCGAGGGCACGCGTTCGGTCATTTCCTCCCTTGTGTGGCAGAGCTTGTGCGTTTTCAGCGGTCCGCCACAATGTCGCGCACGGTCATGCGCGGATTAAGGGAGGCGTAGGGATCCTGAAATATGAGCTGCATACGACGACGGTATGGGCCGAAGTCATTCTCACTAAGCGCGGTGATATTAGTTCCGCCGAACGTATCTCTCCAGACGTCGCCTTTATGAGCCGGATAAGCGCTCGTCCAAGTGTCGATTTGCCGCAGCCGGACTCACCCACGAGGGCAAGAGTTTCACCCTTGAATATCTCAAGTGACACGTCGGAAACGGCGTGTACTTTTTTTCTGTTTTTCAGAGTGAACTCCTTTGCCAGCCCCTTGGCCTCAAGCAGAATTTCGCTCATAGATGCACCTCCGGTATGCTGATACAGCGCACAAGATGACCGGGAGATACCTCTTTTAGCTCTGGCACGGCATTGCAGCAGCTCGGACGCCTGCACATTCCGTAAATTCCGCCGCAGTCCGGCGGGGCGGTATAGGTAAAAGGAGCGCCTGCCCCAGCAGAAAGTGGAGCGGCAGCAGGCACGGCCCCTTGGGCGACAGCCGCCGGTTCAGCTGCCGGATGTCGGCGAGCAGCGCCTCGCGGTTCTCGCAGGGGCAGGGAAACAAGCTCCCCGTCTTGATGTCCGCCAGCGTGGGCGCGCCCTGCCTGACTAGTATTTCTTCGGACATTTGCTCTCGCCTCCTTTGAATGTTTATTGGTTAGCATGCTCTAACCATATAGTCCTTGAGAAGCCGCCCGAAGGCGGCTCTTCAAAGATCACCGACTACTTCTTCAAGAACGGGAACGGCTCCTTCTTTTCGCATATCTTCGTTTGGATATCCCCCGTGGCATAACCGGTGGCGTCAATGACAGCGCGAAAGGCTTTTTCGTCCAGCGGCTCCTGAGAGAGGATCACCGCCTGCCGCCGCGCCCCAATGCCATGGTTCTCATCCAAGTAAGCCTCAGATGCAGACCAGCATTGCTGATGTCATCGATGCTTTACTTAATTCCCAGCAGCAATGTTGAGCCGCGAAGCATCAGGCGTTTGGCCTCCTTGGGTGTCATAAGGCTGCGGGTGTCATAAGGCTGCCGCCGGTCGTGTCGATCAGCTCCACGCGCTCATAGCCCATATCCCTGAGCTTTTGGACAAACGCCTGCATATCGCCGTATCTGCGAGGCGACATCAGGTCATGGATGGCAAACGTTCCGCCCTTTTTCAGAACCCGCAGTGTTTCCAACAGAAGTTCCTGCTTGTCTGCCCCTGTGATATTGTGATAGACATAGTTGCTGGTCACCGCGTCGAAGCTCTCGTCGGGAAAATCCAGCTTCACGGCGTTCCCACGTTGGAACGAAGCGTTTTTCACACTCTCCGCAGCAGCGTTTTTTTCGCACAGCAGCAGACTGAAGGAGGCGTATTCCTTACCCCAGCGGTCAATGCCGACCATTTTCCCCTGCGGATTGCGCTTTGCGCAGGCAACGGTCAGCGCGCCGCTGCCGCAGCCGATGTCCAGCCCCACGCCGCCCTCCGGCAGCGTGATATGCTCCGCCGTGCCGTCAATGATCTGCTTTGAGAGCTTGCGTTCGCCGTCATAGGAAAAGCTCCGATAGGCATACACGCACCACTGGGTGTACTTTGCACAAACGACAAAGGCAATGCCGAACACCACTCCCAGTACGATGCGCAGCTTTCCACTCACACAGACGCCGAATACGCCGAAAACCAGCAGCAGCGCAAGCGACAACACCGTTCCGGCGATGAGCGAAAACAGCATTCCCTTGGGGATCCAGTTTTTGTAGTCAGGCTTCATTCTTGGGACTCCTTTCTTTTCTAACGGTCTTCATGCAAAAATCACAGCGGTCGTCGCCGCGTCCCAGCGTTTTCGTCCGATGCTAGACGAGCTTCGGGTGCAGACCGTCATAGGTGATATCATAGCTGTCGCAAAAGCAACGACACCTCCGCGCCTATCCCAGCGCCACATCCAGCGTCATCATGACGCTAAAGCCAGTGGCAAAAAAAATCGTGCCGATGTTGGAGTGCTTTCCCTGTGACATCTCTGGGATAAGTTCCTCCACCACGACGTAGAGCATGGCGCCCGCTGCAAAGCTCAGCAGATACGGCAGG
>ENA-OPCL01000024-OPCL01000024.1-human-gut-metagenome-genome-assembly--contig:-NODE-24-length-129081-cov-2.844155_pt1 | contig 129081 bp, 170 predicted proteins | sample MGYA00241251_ERZ501482 | MGnify/ENA primary metagenome ERZ501482 (study PRJEB25962, sample SAMEA2042581) | human gut metagenome | biome: human gut; feature: human-associated habitat; material: faeces... | reverse complement strand
AGAACATCCTCTCCATATTTTTTAAGATTCAAAGCTGCCTGAAGATCTCTGTCAATTACATTTCCACATTCACATTTGTAAATACGGTCAGACAACTTTAAATCTTTTTTAATACTTCCACAACAACTACATAATTTAGAACTTGGAAAAAATCTATCGGCTATAACAACTGGTATATTGTTCCACATAGCCTTGTATTCAATCTGTCTTCTAAATTCATAAAAACCTTGCTGTTGTACTGCTTTGGATAAATGTTTATTCTTCATCATTCCACTTACATTCAAATCTTCAATACAAATGAAACTTGGTTCTCGTTTCACTATCTCAGATGTTGTTTGGTGTAAATAGTTTTGACGAACATTTGTTAGTCTGTGATTTAGTTTTAAAAGTTCTTTTTCTCTTTTTATAATGTTACTTGTTTTACAGTAATTTGCTCCTTTCTTATTTTTCTCATATTTTCTTGATATGGAACGCTGTAACCTGCGTTTTTTCTTTTCTAATTTCTTTACCGTTTGCGTTTTGTTTATGTTCTTGTATGTATTGCCATCAGAACATATTGCTAAATGCTTTATTCCTAAATCAATTCCAATACCTTCATTTGATGGAAGAGTAGTATTATCATTAACTTCAATACCAATTGACACATACCAATATAATCCGTCATAAGTAAAACGTGGATTCATGTATTTACAGCCAGTTGGTATTCTTCCTTTTTCACAAAGTTTAATCCAGTTTAACTTTTGTTTATTCTGTTTTTTACTCATTGAAAAACTTTCAACTTTCACATGGGTATCGGTAAACTGAATTTTTATATTGTCTTGATAAAAAGATGGAGTAGAGTGTTTCTTACTCTTAAATTTAGGATATTTACATTGTCCTTTGAAGAATCTCTTATAAGTATTACAAGCATCTTTAATTGCTTGTTTTGTTACATTATTGCTTACTTCATTCAGCCATTGATATTCAGACTGTTTCTTTAATTGTGTAAATTCTTTTCGCAATTCACTATCTGATAAAAATTTGTTCCCTTGCTTATAATTATCCTGTTCTCTTGAAATAGCCCAATTATAAGCAAATCTAGCACAGCCTGCATATTGAAACAACTTAGTCGATTGTTTATTATTTGGATTCAATCTCACTTTTATTGACTTTATCATTTGATTCACCTTCTTCCTCAATTAATTCTTTTACTAATTTTCTAGCTTTATTTGCACGTTTACCTTGTAATTTACAACTAAAAACTGTAATTATTTGAACTAAATCTTCTACAAGTTCTTGTTGCTCTGATTTTTCTGTGTTATCAATAATTTCTATATCACAGTTATATAAACTTGCGATATATTCGACTAATTCAAATCCAAATCTTAACAATCTGTCTTTATAAAGAACCACAACTTTTTCTACTTTATTTTGAGATATGCGTTTAATCAGTTCTTTCAGTCCTTTTTTCTTATAATTGATTCCAGAACCTATATCAGAAATAATTTCATAAGGTCTTCCTTGTGCATTTAGATACAATTTCATATTCTCTATTTGTCTTTCCAGATCATCTTTTTGTTTATTGCTTGAGACTCTACAATATCCAATGACAATTCTATCTAAATTAGGTTTTATGTTCATAACCTGATTTAACTGTTCATGAGAATAATATCTGTATCCATTACTAGAAGTATGGTGAGGATGAAGTTTACCATTTGCGTCCCAATTTCTAAGTGTTTGTGCTGATACTCCTAAAATTTTTGAAAATTTATTGATAGAATAGTATTTACTCATAATTAAAATCTCCCTATAATGTTTATACCTAATTCTATCATTAAAAGTTATAAAAGTAAGCATATATTTATAACTTTTTATAACTTATAACAAACAGTTACATTCCTCCTTAAATTTTTGCAATAAAAAAACAGCTACGCAATATAACGTAACTGTTTATTAGTGGTTTGTATTGTTTTTAATTGTAGCAATATAAACTGTTCATATATTTATTTTGTTGCCTTAACTTTTAAATTATTATCTCCGTCTATCTTGAAGGTAAAATCATGAGTGTTCATATAATTTACCCAATTCATATAATCTTGATTGACCGTATTTCTTACTAGTGGTTTGGTTGTAACTATTGGCTTTTCACTCTTTATAGCATATACTCCCATGACAATTCCTCCTTTTATAAATAATTTGAACTATATCTTTCAAAAACATTTATTTAATAATATTATATGCATTTCAACGCAAGTTATAATCACTATACTTTTATTCATTTCGATTATATAATCGCATAAAATTTCTATTACTATTATAACCGATTTTTTTCAAAAAATCAATACCAATCCACGAAATTCCTTGATTCAACCAATAAAAAAACAGCATTAGACAGTCACTCCCAAAAAGGGAGCAACCATCTAATCTATAACTTATATTTTCGTGTTCTTTATAATAGGATATTGTGATTTGACTTTATCTGTCAAAGAATCTACAAAAGCATTTGCGTCCGGAACAGGGTCAGTCACATTTATATCGCCCGTAAACGTAATGCTTTCAGTAGTTGACGTTGAATTGTTAGTTGTAGGCATTTGTTGAGGAGATTGCTTAAAGATAGAAACTTGGTCAATAAAGTTTTGAGGATTCTTTGCAAATTCCCACAATACATCAGTCGCTTCATTATCAAAGACCATATCGCCAGCATTAAGCATAGAATAACGACCGACAGACAACTTTCTTAACTTAGCCTCGTAACCATCCTCATCAGTAATCGCAAGACCACCTTTAGCTGACTTTGTTCCAGTTGCATAATGGGCAGTAGCAATAGAACCAACAGACGGCAAATTAGCATTATATTCTTCAATCTTATTTGTTATCATTTCAGACAATTTAATACCTAACTGTTCATTCAATGCGGAAAGAAGTTTTGTATTGTCTTGGCCGGTAGATAACAACATATCAGCCAAAGCAATATATTCTTCATGAGATGCATGCCAACTGTCAAAGAATATAGCTTCTTGTTCAGTCAATCCACCATTCTCTTTACAGAAGTTTTCAATATCACTGTAATCTTGTGAAAAATCATTTGTAAAAATCTGTGCCCCAAAATCACTTGTTTGTTCGTAATCTAAACCACTGCTATAAATCTTTAGATTTCTTGCAAGTTCAAGTCTTTGAGCTTTTGCACGGTCTTCAGCTGACAAATAACCATTCTGTTTCTTTGCTAATTCATAGTATTTTTCTAACTCAGCAGCATAATCAGTAATCTGCTCAGTCTGTTTCATTTGGACTTTTGCATCACCGTTTGCACCCATAGGCGAAGTCGATTCAAGTCCACCATGTTCAAAAGTTTGAGGAGCATACTTGCTGTTAACAGGGTCTGCCGTCAGCTTGTTGTTGCGATGTGTTTCATTTATCTTACTAAAGACTTTGTGAATTTCTTCAGATATAACACCATCTTTCAAAAGGTCATCAAGGCTACTTTGGTTTAAGTCATAGTCCTTATTATAGTAGAACTGTCTGCCTATTTCTACATTATTAAGTCCAGCAACTTGTCCGTTGAATGATTCATCAGAAGTTGAATATTCATTCGCCCAACCGATATTACTACCGCCAAGCATAATATTTGACGCAATAAGAGCTTCAGTAGACTCCAATGTTTCAGCATGACGTTTCTTTTCATCGTCACTTAGTCCGTTCAACACTTCAATGTATTTATCATTCGCTGAAATCATCTTTTGAGTTATATCACTTTGTGCCTCCATATCACGCACATTTTGATTTTCTGCATTGTCTTGCATAATATTATCAAGTGACATTTGTGCCTTAGTCGCTTCTAATTGAGTATTATACAGTTTTTCAGGGTCAGCAACATTAACCCATCTGTCGCCGACAAGAATACGAGTATCACGTTCTTTTAAAGTGTTTTGGAATTCAGCATTTTTCTTTGTGACTTCAAGATTCTGTTTCGCAACTTCTAATTGTTCTTTTAACTGTTCAATACGGCGATTATAAGCATTGGTAATTTGTTGTTCTTGATAGTAATCTTCTTCACCTAATGTACTGATGTCAGATTTATACTTCTTATAGGCTCTTGCCATTTCATTATTCAAGCCATTGATAGTATTCATCATATCTGAGTAGTCATTCTCATTAAAGAGCAATGCCCTTGTATCATCATCTAACCACTGAGAAAGATTTTTATTTGCAATAAGTTCACTTTGATAATCCAAAGCAGTATCTCTCAATGATTGCTGGAATGAATACTGTTCTTGTAATGCAGAAGTAATAGCCTTCTCTTTATTCAAACGAACGTCTAAGATTTTATTAAGCTTTTCATAACGACTGGTTTCTAACTCAATCTTTTGATTTGCTTCTTCTTGCTCTTGGTCTTGAATTTCATTATTTAAGTTACGAATGTTTTCAGTACCTTCAAGATATACTTGAGAATTTTTCTGCATTTCAGAAGCAAGTTGCTTAAAGACCTGAACTAAGTCACTTCCACCAATACCCTCCAATAACTCAACAGTTTCATTATATGCCGCATCATTAAAGCTACCGTCCGCATTATATAGCTCACTCATCTTAACATTTTCTAAGACTGTTTTTCGTTGTCCCGTAGCATTTTCGTATATTTCTTGATTAGCCTTATGGGCAGCGTCTACACGTTCTTGTTCAATGTCACGTTCCTTTTTCATACTCTCGGTAATTTCTTTTGCAAGTTTGGCTTTTTCTTCATCATCGGTTGACCTATTGTATTGGTCTTGAAGAATATTTCTATCATACTGCAACATACCGGTTTCACGAGTATATTTAGAATCTCTGTTACTAATGTCTTGAAGTTTACGTTCAGTAATTTGCTCCATAGTATCGGCATAATTTGACTCAATCTCGTCTATATTCTCATTGATGTCTTTAAGTTCATATCTTGCTTTTTGAGCTAATTCAGCCGTAGGTGCGTCTTGAATAAGCTTTTTTAGAACTTCTGATTTATCTTTTAGTTCATCAAGAGCATCTTTCATATTATCAGCAACAAGTGTTTGTTGAGTGATAAGAGATTCCGTTGCTTTCTTTGAAGCCTCATCAGCAAACTTAAAGTAGTCACTCATATAGTTGCCGTCAGTCGGGTGCTCTACCCATTTCTTAAAACGTTCTTTAAAGTCAGATTGCCAAGAATCATACTTATCCTTTTCAGCATAGTATTTTTCATAGAAATCTTCACTATAAGAATTCAATATATTAGATAAATCATCTTCCGCCCATTTCTCATAATCGAAGAAGTCTTTCGCATAATCCTTAAACTGCATAAGAATATCAGAAGTGATTGTATCATCATCGCCCCAACTGTCAGTCAGCTTATCTAAGGCTTCAAGTGTTGGCAAGTCAAGCTTTTTAATATCATCAGACAATACACCACTGTCTAATTTACCCTCAATGTTCTTGAGTGTTTGATTTATCTTTGATGTATTTTCTTCTGCTTTACGTTCTTCGGCAGTTTGTTCCTTTTCTTCGTCTGTATTATCGGTATTAACACTGACTGATGTATTACCATTCTTTAAGAACTGTACTGGCTTTTTATCACCGCCATACTTCTTAATCTTAGCATAATCATCGGCATTAATAACAGGGAATGGCTTATCAGAAACAAACACTTGCGAAGTACCGTCACCTAACGGAACAAGATTACCTTTTTCGTCAATAGTTGCTTCTGGCTTATTATGTTCATTCACTTGTGCGATTGTGCCAGCAGAAACAATACCACCTTTTTCTCTTTGAGTAAACGGGACATCAAAACTATAACTACTTTGCTTTTTGTCGCCTAAAGACTTTACATTGCCAACTTTAGTAGCCGATGTATGAGTATTAGTCTTAAATGTACCATAAACTTGTTGAAGTTTAGACATAAACTCTTGCATTTTTTGAGTTAATACAGAAGTGCCGCCAACAGAAGGCATATCAGAAAAATCAAAGCCTTCCAATGAACCCAAATTCTCAATCAAAGTAATGGCATGATTTAAGTTGCCATATGGAGGAGTACCTCCGTTAGCCTTATAAGCAGGAGCAATAGCTGATTTCTTAACTTCAAATTCAACCATATCTTGTCCGTTGTTATGACCCCACTTGTTGGCGGGGTTATTATCGTACCAAGTATATGCTTGCGACTTCTCGTCCATTATGATACCGTAAAATACACTACCGTCATCTTGCGTGTATCTCATAACATCTCCAGGCTTACCAAAAGTAGATGTCATTGCTACAAGACGAGCACCTTTATATGTATAGATACCATTCTCATCGGTTGATAAATCACCGCTATCCAACAACTTCTTAAATAGTTTCCAAGCACTTGAACTTGTATCCCAATATCCAAGCGATGAACCCAAATATCCATTTTCGTCAAAAGCGGTATATGAATGTGACTTACCTACACCTTGTCCAAAATCATTTGTATCCCAAGATTGTTGAACTGTATTGTTTGTTATACCCGAATTATTACTTCTTGTAGAGCCGTTATTCACTCTATTCTTGACATTGTTTATGCCTAAAATCCTTGATATAGCGTCTTTTGCATTTGGTGTACCATTAGCATAAGCATGACGTACATTGCCGTTTAAAATTCGCTTTGTATCGGCATAAGGGATAACAGTATCACCTCTGTCAAGATTAACAATCTGTGTGCCGTCTAACCCAGTAAGATATGCTTTACCTGTCTTTTGTCTGATAAGAATTTCAGGTGTAGGATAGTTTAATCCTCTTACTTCTGCTTCATCCCCGAGTTTAGCAAGCCCAGGCAATGCACCCTCAGTACCTTTATAATAACGTCTTGCACCAAGATAAGCACTTGTCCAATATGTACTAAAATCACTCTCTTTTACAACATCACCAGTGTGTGGAGAATGAATAATCTTATTATTGCCTTCATAGATACCAACGTGTGTTGCTTCGCCATTTCCATAGAATACCAAGTCACCAGCTTGAAGATTACTTTTATCAACGGCTTGACCTGACGCAAATTGTTCTTGAGAAGTTCTCGGTATTGACTTACCGTTCTGTGCCAATACATACTGTGTAAATCCCGAACAGTCAAAACCTGATGGTGAAGTTCCGCCCCAAACATAAGGTGTTCCAAGAAATGATTTTGCAGTATTGATTATTTCATTATCACCTTGAGGGTTAGTTTGAGAATTACCAGACAAAGCACCATTATTAACATTGATAGCAAAGTTCATCTGAACCTCCCACGACTAAAGTCGTAGGGTTCTCGGTCAATAGTTCCCACGAACTAAGTATCACCGAGCTATCCCCGCAGTTCCTACGGTTCTTATATATTACTTAAATATTTAATATCCTTAATCCCTCATTCAAAATATTAATAGCTGCATTTACATCTCTATCTAATTCTGAATGACATTCTGGACAAATCCAATTACGAACATTTTCATCTTTCTTACCGTCTTTATGTCCACAACAATGACATACCTGTGATGACGGATAATATCTATCTATAACTGATAGTTTCTTTCCGTACCATTGTGATTTATATGTTAACATTCTACGGAATTCAGACCATGATACATCACCAACACGTTTGTTTCTTAGTGATGAATCAGTTTCTCTCATAGATTTAACATCTAAATCTTCAATACAGATCACATCAAAATTTTTCACAATGTTTGTTGTTAACTTATGTAAGAAATCATTTCGTTGATTTGAAATATGTTTTTGCAATTTTGCAACTTTGATTCTTGCCTTATTCCAACGATTACTACCAATTGTTTTTCTTGATAATTCTCGTTGCAATTTGGCGAGTTTTCTTTCTGACTTTTCGTAAAATCGAGGATTTTCAATTTTAGCACCATTAGATAATATAGCGAAATCTACAATACCTAAATCTATACCAATATTCTGACTTGTCTTTTCGTATTGTACAAATTCAACATCTGTACAACATAACGAACAGTAATATTGTCCATTTGATTCTTGTGATATTGTGGCATTTAAAATTCGTCCTTGTGGAATTTGTTTATCTCTTACTTTTACTAATCCAAGTTTAGGAAGTTTAATATGCTTATTTTCAAAACGAATATTATTGTTTGTACAACTTGTTCTATAAGATTTATGTCTGTCTTTCTTTGATTTGAATTTAGGATAACCAGAATGTTCTTTAAAAAACTTCTGATATGCTATGTCTAAATCTTTTAACGATTTTTGTAAAGAATCTTTATCTGGCTCTTTTAACCAAATCAACTCTTTCTTTAATTGAGTTAAATCTTTAGAACACATATTGTATGTAAATGTTGCCTTGTCCTTTTCATAATATTCTTTTCGTTTATTAAGATAATAGTTATATACAAATCTACAACATCCAAATGTCTTTTGAATTAATTCTTCTTGTTGTTTATTTGGATAAATTCTATACTTATAAGCTTTTTCAGCCATAATATCACTTCCTTTCACTTAATTATTCTCCGTTTAAAAAGTGAAAGGTTATTAAGTTTTAAATAATATATAAGAACCGTAAGATTCTTTAATCGTATTAGAGGTTGTCGTTCACATAGAGTCGCTAATTCTATGCATCCTTATCTACCTTATTGTTTAGTAGTAGGTATCTTACATTTTCATGTAAGCACAGACTATATCTTCACCCTCACCATTATGTGTTAGGGGTTACTCACTTCGGAACGCTTGTTCCTACTTCCCTCAAGAGGAATAGTCGTTGAAGGCTCTCTTTCGAGATTCCCTGCTGATTATCCATTATTAAAGTGTTTAGGATTTAACCTTGCACCATCTATTCAATTTTTTCTACTTTCGTAACGTTCACGCTTACACCTTTTAAGGTATTACGTTGTAGTTTGAATAGCTTTAGGAATTTCCAGCAATTTCGAGTAATATTGGATGCCATAAGCACCACTACACGCAAGTTTCCCTACGTGCTGACTATTTCGTAAATGTTCACTTACTCATGACTAAAGTCACGAGTGTGCGTTCACGATTTAATCAACTGTATTTTCACCAAATACTTCATTCATTAATGATATGATTTCTTGTATCTTATTAGCAATTAACACTTGCAATGCGTTCCAAGATTGCTCCGATATAGACGGTGCAATTATTTGTAGTGACTGAATAGCCCTTGCACCATTGGCAGCAATGGTTTTAGCATCTGTCATATATTGCCCAATAGTATCATTCATACTATTCCAAGAAGATGATAACAAAGTCAATGCTTGTAGCGGATCATCTTGTACAAATTTATCCCAAGCGTCTTTGCCATTAATACCTGCTTGTTGCAACAGAGAAGTTACGTTGCTATCAAGCAAATCCCAACTACTCATTCCACCATCTTGCATTAGGTTAAATGCTTGAAGTGAATTATTTGAGTCTTTTATCCAATCAGTCCAATTATCTGCATTTACATTCAATTCAGACAATTTATTCTGCAATTCATTCGGTAAATCGTCCCAAGCTGAATTTTGCAAAATAAGTCCAACAACCGAATCTGAAAGTGTACTCTTATCAGCTTTGTCAAGTGACTGCGATGTCATATTAACGATAGTGTTAGACAAATCTTTGTACATCTTCTTATCAGTCAAACTGTTCTTGAATGCATTTTGTACGGCACTAAATTTTATATTGCCTTTTAAAGCATTAAACTCATTGTTGATTTCCGCAATAGTTTCTTCAACCATTGCTTGTACGTCAACATCTGAATACAATGCTTGAGTAGATAATGTGTTATATGGAATAGGTGAGAATGAAACATTTGTATTACCTTGTGCAAACTTGTCAACCGTTGCAGATTGAATATTTTCAATAGGCTGATAGAAATACTTCATACCAGTATATTTAATGATATTCTGCAAGTCTTTTGCATTGACAATGCGAGTATTCGGAGGTAATTCAGATAGTTGTGCTTCATTATTGAATAGATGAAGTTTGCTATCTTGTCCTATATACGCTTCTTGTCCTGCATATGCTCCCGTACCATCTCCTGTAATTGTAAGACCATTTGTTGTTGTGCCACCTTTGGCTTTCTTAGTTACAACTACAGTTGACTTAGAGTCGCCATAAGCATATTGATATTGTGCACTTGTAGGAGCACCATCCTCATAAGTATAAGATTTATTCGCATATGAACGCTGTTCCCAATTAATATTGTCGACTGCATCAGATATTCTTTGAGCTGCATCTTCTGCTTTGACGGCAGTATTCAAATATTCATCGCCAATACTCTTAACACTGTCAGTAACCTCAATATTTTTACCTATAACACTATCAGCCTTATCTTGATAGTCCTCATAAGCTTCTTGAAGTTCTTCTTGATATTCTTGACGTTGCTTTTCACGTTCCTCTTTTTCTTCCGCATAAGACATATCTGTTGCTTTCTTACGGATTTTAGCAATAGCGTTTTGATAGCGTTTTTCTTCCTTGATAAGCTTATTGTTTTCTGCTCTCTGCTTAGTAACCTTGTCTTTTGAGATAGACGGTAGGAGAGTAGCCGACCAAAAACCGTCACCTGACAATGAACCATTCTTAATAACATTAAAGGTATTATCCAATATAGCTTTAGCATTATTAACTTGCTCAACCGTAGCACTTGCCGATTCGCCTAAATAATCTGTTGCCGTTTCAAAGATTGAATTGCGATACTCAATAATATTTTTCTCATTCTCAAAGAAACTGTCAGATAAGCTTTCAAGTCTTGAAGCGAGTTCTTCTGCCTCATCTGCCGTTTGTGGCTCAATAGCCAATAACCTCTCAAGTTCAACACGCATTTCACCGCCGTAACGTGAAGCTCCTAAGAATTGTTGCCCAATAATACTTAACTTTGCACTGTAATCTTTTTCAAATGTCAAGTCAAGCTTTGAAGATAATCTATCAAGCGATTGTTCAAACTTATTAAGGTCTTGTGTAATCGTTTCAATACTGTATTTTAAGTTTGCTAAATGTTCTTCTTTGTCGAGGTCTGCAAGCTTTTCATTGATGTCTTTGACTTTATCTTCATAGTCCTTTAATGCTTTTGCTTTATCCTTTTCAGACTTAGAACTGCTTGAAGATTTACTTAGACCGCCTTTGTTAATTCCGTCTATTGTAGAATCCGCCCACGTTTTATAAGCATTGACACGAGCAATTAAGTCATCTGCAACTTTATCGCTAATTGTTCCGGCTGCCTTAGCCTCTGCTATTTTTGCATAGACTAATGCCCATGTACTTGCAGTTAGACCATCAGTTGATACCTTTAAATAATCTAATTGTTGTTGTTCAGTTCCAAGAGCCGTTACAGAATCAACTAAGTCCATTGCTTGCTTTGCGGCTAAATTTTCAATTCTTGCTTTCGTTAATTGTTGTAAACTTTCGGTTGTTATTTGTAAATTACCGTTTTCGTCCATCAACAAACCAAGATATTCAGGTTCTAACTCCATTAAGCTTTGGAATGTATCTACTGACAAATATCCATTCTCATTATATTCTTCAATAGCTGATGATACCGTCTGATATGCTGATTGGATTTTGTCAAGTTGACTATTAAGTTCTTTTAGGGCGGCAGAATTATCATTCGTTTGAGAGGTTGTCTCATCAACTTCTGAATCACCTTTGATAACAGTATCGTAATAATCATTTAGGACATCTGTTAATTCAGGATACTTCTTTTTTAACTCGTCGATTTGCTCGCTTACTTTTTTTAATTTTTCTTCACTGTCAACATTGTCATTTTGAAGTGAACTCAAATAATCCTTTTCAGCTACATTCAAATCATTTCCTTCGGAAATAATATCATCAAGAATATCTTGAATATCATTCAGAGTTGCTCCACCAAATACTAATTTATGAATAATCTGTTCAAGAAAACTACGTCCACCTGCACCTTCATAATTAGACAAAGTATTATCAAAGGCTTCTTTTGCAAGATTGAATTCGCTTTCAAAATAACTATTGAATTCATCAATAGAAACTGCCATACCATAACTTGCACGAGTTTCAACAAATTTATCAATTTCTTCCTGAACACGTTCTTCAAATTCGTCTTCTGTAAGTATTTCACTACCTTTTTCTTTTTGAACAATTTTTTCGGCACGAGGTCGATAAGAATTGATACTCATTTGTAGTCGTTTTGCAGCAAGTCGCATTTCATGGTTGCTGACATCGGGACCCCATTTTTCAACAGTTGCAGAATTAAATTCTTTTTTTGTGGCTGCTATTTTATTCTTTTCTTCTTCAGAACGAACTTTCTTTAAATAATCAATTCTTCTCTTTAGAGCCAAATTGGCAGTATCATAAGCAGTAGATTCGCCATTTAAAAGTCCTGGAGTATCGCCGATAGCATTGTTTAATTCACCTTGTATACTTGCAAGTTCTTCTTTATTACCCTTGGCATCTTTCAATTTTGTTTGCAATTCTTCCAAAGAAGAAATCTCGTCATCGTATCTTTTTATTAATTCTTCGGAAGCTTCAACTTGTTTTTGCGCTGTTTCATAAGTGTGATTAATGACCGTATCATAAATTTTTGTAGCTGCAACTACCGCACCAATGGCAATAGCGATTTGACCTAATGGGTTACTGATTAATGCCACCCATAACTGTTTAAGTGATGCGATCAAGACGTTAAGTGAAATATCTAAACCGGTATTAGCTGTCGTAAGACCTATAGTTGATAGAATTTCTTCTTGTTGTGCCCCTATAATGCCTTGCTCGGCTAATCTTTGTCGTAATTGCGCTTCGGTACAAGTATTTCGGGTGATAATCTCATTTGTCTCTGTATTTATAAGATTGAGTTTCTTTAGTATTTCCGTCTGAGTAAGCCCATTTAAATTTGCTTTTAACAAAGCTTCTTGTACTAAAGTAGCAGAAATCTTTTCTTTGCTTGCAAGTAAACCCATATCGGCTAAAATCTGACTTTGTTGTTCTGCATTCATACCTTTCATAGTAAGCACAAGTTGAGCTTGTTTTAAATTTAAACCATCAAGCGCCTTGCTATAAGCTGTTATTGAAGCAGTATTTAATAACTCTGTTGCACCACTATATGTATAGGATACATTTTTCAAATTCTCAAAAACCGATGTAACTTTATTCAATTCACTAAGCCATGTTTTGATTGTCACACTATTTATTGTTGCAATTTGTGGAGAATTGCTATATAATAGGTTGTGGAAACTATTATATTTATTTTTTTATAGTGAACTGAAAGTTAAAGGGGCTGAAAATTATGAGTAAATTATACAAATTAGACCTACCAATGTATTGGGCAGAAGAAGATGAGAAAGCTCGTATTCTAATACCTAAACTTAAAGAACTACTTCATGAAATTTTGGGATATAGCGATGAAGAAATACGAATAATGGAAGAAAAACATTTCTCAAATGATATTGCTCGAAATTTAACTGGAGAACAAGCTAGAAAAATTGCTCAGCCATTTCACGATTGGAATATTTCTGCATACCTTGGAGACAATGCCACAAACGAACTTTTGGCGTATAACACAGAACAACTCTATCTACAACCACCATCACCTAAAGACCATTATTGTGACGAGCCGATGGTGGGGAGGGAATACTTAGTTGATCCAGGAGAATTTTATAGACAAGAGGATGAGAAAAGACGAGCATACATAGCCGCCCAAAACTTTAGAAACACACACCCAACCGTAACTTGCCCATATTGCCATAGTACAAACACAAACAAAATTTCAACCACATCAAAAGTAATCAATACTGCTTTGTTTGGTATATTCGGGAATAAGAGAAAACACCAATGGCATTGTAATGGGTGTGGTAGTGATTTTTAAGCAATAAAAAACGGCTCAATAATGAGTCGTTTTTGTATATTATTTATGAGTCAAAATTGTTTTGTCAGAATATGTTAACTTGCTATTCTTCTTTGTAAATTGATTCATAATTTTTTTCGCATATAAATCAGGATTATAATCCGCATTTAAATTGGATGTGGATATCCCTAAATCTTTATATAATTTCTCAATTTCAATTGGCTTCATAATATTCTCCTATATCTTCGTTATAAATCATTAATATCACTCCTCATCTACTATTTGAATCGTCTACAAAATTTAATTCTAAATATTTCAAGCGTTCTCTCATAACATTAGTTGAAACTTGAAAAATTTGTGCTAAAACCGACAACGAAGGCTTCAATAGTTGATTATAAATAGTTATTAAACTCGAATAGGGAACAAGAAGTTCACCAGCAAAAATATTTGCATCACGTTCTTTTAACGAAACATTATTTGTTCTAAGTTCCAGATGATTTATTTCTAAAGCATCATTGTGCAAGCAACAATGAGCTATTTCATGAGCAATAGTAAATCGAACCCTATTCAAAGTTAGGTTATTAGCACATAAAATATCAAGATTGTCTCCATCAGATAATGCTGCACCAATAATGCTACCTAATGGATAATTTCCAGCCCTTTCAGCATTCGAGAAATCATATCGGATTAATCTAATTCCAATATTGTCAATCAATCTTTTTATATCAATCGGCGGCGATAAACTTATGTCATACTTTTCAAGAAGTTCAAGAGCAGACAAGCCACCAATTTCTCTAAGTATCTTACACATATTATTATCATCCTTTCATGTTATAATAAACCATCTATGAAGACATACCAAGTTCTCTCAAAATATATTGCTTTTCGGCTTCCATACAACATTTAAAAATATCGTCAGATAAAATATCCTTACCAATATAATTTAAGAATAACTCTTTAAAGAGTTCAACAACTTGTTTATTCAGTTTCAAAGAAAACATCTCCTTTCGAAAGGTGACTATGATTATAAGTTATACTCTAATCAAAATTTTTTCAATTCTATTTGTAATATTGCATAAATTTACAATTGACTTTGCTACAATTTGACGAATTTTACATCAAAAGATTGAAATATGTATTAAATTGTATTATACTAGCTATATATTAATAAAGGAGTGATGACTATGAAGAAAATAAATTCTTCGAAAATTATTACGTTACAAGCAGTAATTAATACAATTAATGTTATAAATTCATCAATAGATGAATCAGAATCTATAAAAGTTGATAAGAAGCCTCGACTATGTTTGCATACCAAAGCGGGCATATTCATTGGAGAGCCAAAAATATTCAGTGAAGAAGAAATTTCAGAATCTGAAATAATAACTTTCAATGAAGACAAAACACAATTTCACATAAATTCTGCTTGCATAATAAAAAATGCTAAAGATAGTTTAAAAGACAATGTTGATGATGATTGCATAATAGAAAATTATATTATATGCCTAAAAAATGCGGAATTTACAAATAATGGGGAGAAGAGTATTTGCCCTGAGATGCTGATTTTTGCTGAAGACGTTGTAGCATTTTCTCCATGTTTTTAATAAACTTTTTTGAATCCTTAATTGGTTCACTAAGTTTTATGTCGGCTGACATTACATATGGTTTCATTTATATCATTCCTTTCAAAATATTTTTAAACACAAAACAACAAAAGCCACGGTATTAACCGTGACCTTTGCCGCTTGTTATTGTGAGAATCATGGTTACACCAATCATCTCTACCTCCATTTCATGACTTACATATAGCGACAGTTACACCGTTCTATACATAAGAAACGTAAATAAGCGACAGTTACACCGTTCTTATCTACAATGAAAGTATATCATATTTATTTAGCTTTTACCCAAAATCATTTTATTGATATAGGAGCTAATATACTATTTAATTGTATGTTATCTTGATGGGAAAGAGAAATCTCAACTTCTTTTTCATCACTTGTCAACAAATGTGGCTGTCTAATTATATCTAAAGCCTTGATTACTTCCATCACAGTATATTTCTTTCTCTCATTCAAGAACTTACACATATATCTATCTACACCATGTGGCAATAAATTCTCTGGAGGAATATCGGCATCGCAATTTAAAAAATATTTTACAATTAACCAACCTTGATAAAAAATCTCCATGAATGATTCATCATAAGGAACAGGACATATAACAAGATTTTTCATGTCATTAACATAAATCTTATCGGACTTACCTTGTCTTGCCGGCACAATTGCAAGTCTTAATCCTCTTGCTGCCTCCAAATGACGAGGATTAATTTTTACTGTTGTTCCTACCCATTTATCTGGCTCGGATTTACCAACAAATAAATCAGCTTTCCAAAGACCATTGATGCTATTTGGTAACTTTTCTCTCATAGATGGCTTCCTAAAAGCATTAATTACTCCTTGGATGTGTCTCTTTAATTTTATTGGTTGTCCTTTATGTCCAGTTAATAATTGTGAATCATCAGTTAAATGTTCTTCAACACTATCTATAAGCTGTAATGCTCCTGATTTCTCCGCACCAAATAAAATAGAAGACGGATCTCCATTCTTAATTTTACAATGTTTAGTCAATGCAGTATCTATTCTATCTAATACGTCGGGATTATTATTTATGATTGCGTCATGTACTGCATATTCGAAACAAATACCACAATCTCCATCACCGCTACGGTATAAACGAGCTAATTTCCACAATGATATTTTATCATATCCGCCCTCATCAGTAACTATTTCTCGATTCAAAGAGAGCAAAATTCCTTTTAAAATAGGAGAAATAACTGCGGCGAGAGCTTCTACTTCAGATTGAACTTCATTTTCTTGACGATATTGTAATAATTTCATCTTTAGTCTCTCCAATTACATTTTCCTCCATTATATCACATTATCTTTGAATAGTCAAATTTACACACTCTCCACAAAATCCACAACAACATCACCCAGGTGAATAGGGGAGAGTTGATACTTATTTATATCATCAACAAATTTTTTAACCCTATCCTTGTCGGCAGATATATCATCTATTTGTAAATCCCCATATTTAACACCGTAGACAGATATATCATTCTTCTTTTGTTCTGTTAATTCGTACATTTCTTCCATCCTCTTTTTCATAATAATTTTTCTCTATAATTATATAATATATGGCATTATATAGCAATACATCATAATTAATTGTAAATAAGTTGTAAAATTGTTATTGTAATTTTGTTACATACAAAAAGAACGCATCCGTAGACACGCTCAAACAAGAATATATTGACAGTTAATGTTGAATTTGATATAATAATGTTGTGGAAATCATGCCGTCATACAGTTGAATTTTCTCCATCTTTGTAGACGGTATGACGGTTTATGACGGTTGCCTTTCATCTCGCCTGAGCGGAATGGAGGCTATGTATAAGCTCTTGTCGAGAAATTTTCTTGAAAGGAGGCTGATACATAATTACTTTAGTAAATATAGCTGCTATTTGTGGTATTTTAAGTTTGATTTATCAAATTATAAAAGACATAATAGCGATTATAAAGAAAAAGTGAGCCGTCTGCTGCAACAGATTGGCTCACTATAATTGAGATTAAATAATCTCAAATAAGTGTAAACATTATCAGTTGTGGCAACCGTCTTTGGTTTCCACATTTTTTATTTCTATAAATATTATATCACATTTAAGTGAAAAGTCAATATATATTTTATCGCGAAACCACGAATATCCTTGTTTGACAGAACATTCATGGCATTTTATCAAAAATAATTTGCATTTCTTATCATAGTCCTAATGCAAAAGAACTCCACAACGTAGAAGTAGTAGATAAGTTACTAACTCATAATTTCATAGCTACGTTTCTATGATAGTGCCGAGTACCTATTCTCATTGGCAGCGTTTCATATACCAAATCTCGCCCATGTTACTACTGTGGCGGTTTCTCCTTATATAAAGGAGACTTCCGACCTGACCACACGAATTCACACATTGTAACTATAGCCTAATTTGTTACCAAAATAGGAGAGTAGTGTGAGGTTGACGTGCTTCCCAGTTGCATGTTTATGACATACAAGTCCTTCAGACGTTATCGGGCGTTTATCATCGTGTATTTCACGATTTAGCATATTCTAAACTAATCGTATCCGATAGAATTATATATGCTGTCGGCATATTCAAAACAATGAGAGCTAACTAATATAATTTGCTCTACCGACATTTTTTACTCCTAAGATTGTACCGATTGTTACACCAGCAGTACCAAACAATCCAAGTTTATCTGTTATTTTATTTATAAGGTCTAAAACTGTATTTAAAACTTTAACTCCTGAATTAAGTGTATCTGAATCAAGAATGTTTTGTACAGTATCAGTCCAAGTATTTGATAGCTTATTAAGGCTACCTTCTAAGCTATTGGCTGTTTTTTCAGCCTCTTCAGCCATTGAACCATCACCATCAGCATATTCTTGTAACATTTTCTCATATGTTGAATAATTCTCAAGAATTGCATTCAAAGCGTTAGCTCTGTATTTCATTTATCTTAAAATAGATTCGCAACATCTATTTACGTTATATAATAACGTCCCTATCTTTCAATAGGAGATGAGACTATTTCTTCATCTTCACCATTACGTGTTAAGAGTGACCTTTTCGATTTAAGGGGATTTCACCCACGCCATTTGCGATTGCGCCCTACGATTATTGCTATAGATATTCAGGATTTCCACCTTTATTCGCCAGTCTATAGCTCGACAAGAATCTAGTCGTTGAACGTTTACCCTCGACTCAAGTACCGTATGGTCTACGGAATACGTTAGGGTACTTCGCCGCACGAACACTCAATCCTTACGTTTTCAAACCGTCATATAATGATTTCTCTTATATTGTGGTGTAAGGCTCTAAGAGATTACCTGCGTTTAAATTCATTCTAGTTATACATTTCTGTACAACGTGGTAAATTTTACCACCAATAGCACTTAACAAATTTGCTCTCTTGGCATCATCTTTATCAAGTTTTGTATATTCAGCCGACAATTCTTTAAGAATTTGCATTGGCTCTTTTAATGAAACCGCACCGTCTTTGACTTCGCTTAAAGAGACGCCAAGTGCTTCACAAGCTTTTTCGTATTTTGTCAAGGACTCTTGATCAATTTCTTCTCCGTCCACTTCGCCAGTAACTTGTCTAAGATTCATCAAGATGCCTTTAAATGCGTTACCCATTTGAGAACCGCCTTGTTGTGTAACAGCAATAAGAGTTCCTAACGCAGCGGTCGTTTCTTCTACGCTAATTTGAGAAGATGCGGCTTGAGAACCTACAACTTTCATACCCTCCGCAAGTTCAGTCATATTTACTGCATTATGATTAGTAATTTCATTTGCACCGTCTAAAGTTTGCGTTAATTTTTGAACACTACCTTCCATACCGTAAGCTTTATCGGTAGCGATAATATATGAGTTTGCAAGTTCAGCTGTCATATCTCCTGCACCTTGTGCGGCAGTTGACAGTTCAGCTATATTTTCCGCATTCTCATAGCCGGCACGAGACGCTTCTTGAACCCCAGACAAATAATCGGTTGCTTTTTTACCATATTTAGAAGCTGTTTCAAATGCATTATTGCCAATATTCTTTAAATCAGATTTAGACAATTTATCATTCGTTTTACTAATTTCGGTTAGAATGGTGTCTATTTCTTTAAGTTCTGTAACAGCCTCTTTTGTTTTAGAAACTACTAACATAACCGCGGAACTTGCAGACAACCATGTTTTAAACGAATCAACTGCTTGTGCCCATTGGTCTTTAAAGGCTAAACCAAGTTTACCCATACCACGCTGTTGTGTATCAATCTTTTTTAATTCAGTTTCGATATACTTCAATCGTTCAGCCGTAACTCTGCCTTCTGACAGTTCTTTAAAATAAGCCTCTAAAGAAGTTCTTGCAGATTTTGAAGCCGCTGTGTTCTTAGACAACCAATTTTGAATATCGTTGGACAACTTATTTTGTTTGTCCAAATTATAAAATTGCGTTGCATCTGTTTTAATTGATTTATAGGCATTACTGACTTTATTTAATTCTGCCGCTCTTTGTTTATCTGCCTCTATAATTGCTTGATTATGTTCTGTATCCGATGAGAAATTATTGCTATCAATTACATCAAGTAAATCTTGGTGTTTGGCTCGTAAATCACTAGTTTGATTAGCAACTTCACTTTCGGTAAACCCAAGGTCTCTAAACTTCTTTTCAATTTCTTGAATCTGATTAGCATAACTAATCTTACCCGTACCATCGGTTGCACTTTTGATATTGTCAATCGTCTTACTATTTATAACAACATCATTAACAGCATATCCTGCCGCCTGTGCAGCATCTCTGAAGGCTTTAAACTTGGTGTTTATAACCGAAAAATCACCTTGAGTGTTTATTTTTGACAAATCACTCAAAAGACTGTTTATTGTTACGTCTGCACCTGCTATTTGAGTTTTAAAATTTTTAATTTCCGGATTAAGTCTTTCTAAATCTGCAAGCTTAGACTCCAATCCCGAAACATTTATTTTTACTTTTTGTGCCTTATTAAACTCATCAGCCGATGCTTTTGCCCTCTTAAAACCTGCATCTAATTTGTCAAGACCGTTTAAAAATGCCACTAGTCCAGAAGCATCAACTGCGTTTGACAATACATTTTTTAAATTATCAGCACCGGATTTAAACCCATCCGTATAAACGCCAGATGATTTCATTTTACCAACAAGCACATCTAATTTACTCGAATACTGTTCTTTGACAGTTCCAATATCTTTTGACCTAAGAGATGTAGCCACTGTTTCGGCATTACGGAACACAGACACCATGTCTTGTAATTTGGCAATTTGCTTATCAACTTCGTTCTGCATATCAGTAAAAGTAGATTTACTAGCACCACCTAAATTATTAATTGCTGTTTTAACTACTGAATATTGCTGCTCAAGTGCAGTAATGTGTTCATTGGATTTTATTGGCTTGGATGCATTTTTATCTTGATATCCAGACTGGGCAGAATTTAAAGCAATTTGTGCCTGACTAACTGCCTTTTTCTGCTTCTCAATAAAAGTATCGGTGCTTGTACCTGCCTTTTGTTGAGTGGTGGCAACTCTGTCTATAGTTTTAATTAAATCGCCAGTAACAATATTATATTGTTCCGTTAATTTAATGGCTTGTCCAAATTTATCAGTGCCTGAAATATTAACGGATAATTTTTTATCATCCTTATGTTTATTTACTGAACTACTTACTGTTTCAATTTGAACTCCAAGGTTTTGAATTCTCGTGGCAATAGTATCAATTGCCTTTGAGCCCATTCCGACATTTCCTAATGATTTCTTAAAGTCCTCTAAAACCTTAGACGAATTACCTAACCCTTGAGAAACACCAGTTTGAAATTGCTGTCCGACTTGTTGACCAGCTTGTTTTGCAATATTATTAGAGCCATTTCCAATATTAATGTTTGGGATTTGTATACCCCTAAGTGCATTGTTGATTTCGCCGACCATTTTAGTCAATGCTTTTGGTTCTACCTTAACATCACTTAATTTTATACTTAGGTTGTTTAATTGTTTTTCTAGGTTTTTTGAAACATTTGCATCTATTTTTGCCGATATTTCAAGCTCTTTGATTTGCTTCTTTAAAGTTTCAATATCTGCATTAATTTTTGATTTCGATTTTGAAATGTCTAATCCACCAAACAGTTCAATTTGAAAATCATTATCTATCTCCGCCATTTACATTCTCCTTTCTAATTTTGCAATAAAAAAACACTCTCGAAAGGAGAGTGTACAATCATCATTTAATTGGAATACCTGCTTTTTTACAGTTTCTTTTGAATAAATTTGGAATGCCACCATATATCTCATTGATTTCTTCTATGGCTTCATCCCAAAATTTATGTTCACCTTGTACTCTGCCACCATGAGATTTATCATTAAACCAATAAAGAACTTGCTCACCAGTTGCTCCGCCGGTGTATCGCATTGCGATATAATAATTGTCCCATCCTACAGTACAAGATACGCCTTTCTTCTCAAATTTTATATTTGAACATTGCAATGAATTTCTTAATTTCCAAGTTCTTTCATATAAAACAGGTTGATACTCGTCATAATATTCTTCAACCTTCTTTTCCAAAATCTCACGAATATCCCATTGTGTCAGTATTAAAGCAGTACCAATATAGTTTTTAAGAATTTCATTCAATTCTTTTAAATTTTTAGCCATTATTATTCATTTTCTGTCTTATTAACAACTTCATTATCAACCTCATCTTTATGGATTACATTGACAATCTGACTAATCAATTCTTGTTGCAAGTTTTCAGTTGGAGTATTCTTCAAAGTTTCATAAATTCTCATAACCAAATCAAGCATATCTTGTTTTTCAACAATAAACTTATCCACTGCCGAATACAAAGCGGTTTTTACACGAATTTCTTTCTTCTTCATTTCAATAAATTCTTTAATCATATTTCTATCTCCATTCTTTCATATACGTTGCATATGAACTTCTCTATGTTATAAGTATAATTTACTTTTTTCTTTCGATTTTCAATTATAATTGGATTGTATTTAGACAAATCTTTTTCATTAAAAGACTTCTTATCTAAACTGTGTATCATCGTATCAAAATCATTAATATGTATAAAATAACAATTCTCAGTTCCATCACTATGCCTAAAATTTAACACAAAGCCCGCAATAATGTTTTTATATCGGCTAAAATTCCTCAGTCCTTCAATTTGATGAAAATGAATAACACCTTTTTCTTCTTTTGTTCTTTCAAAACTTATGGAAGATGTGCCGACAGATTTTAGCTCTAATGCAAGTAGGGTAGGGGATTTGAATAAGAAACAATCACATGGATTTTTTAAACTGAATCTTAATTTACTTGCCCCACCAAATGATTGTGCTTGGTCTTTGAGTCGATAATAAAATATATCATTTGGCATACTTGCCTTCCAATTATTTTCAAACTTTTTCCCTATATTATTTGCCATTTCTTTTATTCACATCTGGAGTAGTTGCCTTCCACTTCTCCCAACAATCCTTTGTACGAATTCTACCATAATAAGCTATTAATTTCCCATCGTATGGGGAACGGTCAATCCAATCGGCTTGAATTCCACAAGCTCCAGCATAAAACAAAAACTGTTGTAGGTTTACGATTTTTACTATATCGCCATTATAGTAGTCATATACTTCGTCCAAACTTTCAAAAATATTTCCTGTACGAATTTTCATTCATCCTTTCTAAACGTAAAAAATAGGGATTGACATTACTTTTTACATTGCATAGTAATAATCAATCCCTTTATTTTTATCAATACACAATGTCCAAAATATATTATATCTCAGTATTTTTAGAAGTCTCATCATTAGAAACCTCATCCTTTTTTACAGCCTTTTTAGTATCAGATGTTGTAGCTGTCTCAACATTATTAATCTTTTTCTTAATGTCTGTATTTGTTTCTACAGTCTGCTTTTCAACTTTCCGTTCTATAAATGGAAAATCCAATCGCTGCGGCTGCTTCCTGTGCAGTCTGCTTTTCAACTTTGCGTTCAACCTTTATAGTCTTTTTATTTTGCTTTTCTCTGTACGCAATAGTATCATTGATATACTTTCTTGCACATTCCTCAGAGCAAGCAAAATTTCGCCAGTGAAAAACTCCTTGATTTGCTTCACAAGATTTACAACCCTTGTATTGCTTACCACAAACACGACATGTTAGTAAATTACCTTTTGCCATTTCAATCCTCCTTGATAATATTAGAGGTATAGACCAATTTCTTAGCCTATACCTCATAATTTCATAAATTAATCATCAAAGACAATGAAGTCCCAAAGGTCAGTCTTACCTGTACAAATATCAGGAAGTGAAGTAAATTCAAATCCATGTGTAGCAGGGTCTGAACCGCCGGCAATATCAAATGTACCACTGAAATCTGCTCTCTTGATTAGGAATTGACCGTGGAATTGATTATCACAAGCATCTTGACAAGTAACATCAATAATAACCTCAAGAACCTTGCTATAATGGTCGCTATCATCTGAAATCTTCTTACCTTCAACCTTTGTATTATAGAAAGTAATAACTTCTACACCATCAGCTACATCACCATCAAAGAAAGTGATTTCATTTGTGTCAGGATTGTATGAGAACTGTCCTGTCGCAGGAGTGCCAGAAGTCTGTGTAAGTCTCTTGCCACCAGAAATATACTCTTGATCCTTATTTCTTATGTAAATATAACCAATTTCGTTACCAACTGTACCCTCGGCTTTTTTCGAAGTATTACCTTTATTGGCTGTAACAGTAATAACATCAGTCCATTTTACAATTTGATCACCATCTTCGATATCAGCTCCAAGTTGAGCAGCAAGAGCACCACCAGAAAGCATACCATTAGTACCTTTACCAGTAACCTTCTTGTTCTTTTTCTGAGAACCAATAACTCTACCACCCTTACCAGTGATATCATTCTTTTCTTCTTCTTGAGAAAGTGTAAAGTCATTAATCTCATCCATAACCAAAGCCAACATACCAGCCTGTCTATCAAAACCTGCAATTTGGTCATATGATACGATAGTAAACTTATCCAAATTCATAATTTTATCCTCCTTTAAATTAAATTTTTGCATAAAAAAAAGACCTTAACGGAAATACCGTTAAGATGCTATTTACTTACTTGAAACCAAGACAAATCTTGTGTATTCATCTTGGATGCATTGACCGTGCCTGCATAGACACCAATCATTGTTTTATCATAGTCTATTTTATGTCGAATCTGCTTAAAACTTTGATTGAACTTATACAAAGATAAATTCATACATTCCTCATAGTTATAAGGAAATTCGGCAGTATTAACCAAGGAAACGACTAAATTTTCAAGATAGGGAACATAAGGCTGTTTTCTTTTACGTCTCAATTTCCTTCTTTCTTTTTCTAGCAAATATTTTTTTGCATGTTCATTTCCTGGTTTACTTTTATCATGTTGAAATAAATTGATTTTTCTGATAACATCAGCAATCTCTTTATAATCTTCTTCAGTAATTGTCAAATCTGTTGTTACATTATAAAAATATTTTTTGCCTTCTTCTTCACGAAGTTCAAATCCCGCAATGTCAGTATTACCAAATATTAAGTCGGTACACAAGTCGGATAATTGATTATCATATTTTTTCATGCCTTCTTGACACTTTCGGTATTCTTGGCTATTTTCATCAAATTGCTCCTGAATTCTTTCCATAGTTAGTTTGTGAAGAACCAACATTCTTGCTTGTTCAGACAATTGTTGAAATAACATACAAAATAAATCCCATTCACTTATAGTAGTATAATCTTTTCCTGCATCGTCTAATTGAACCATAAAGCTTTTAGGAGATGCGGTTAAAGATGTAGCTAAAGAATAATATCCTTGTTCATTATGTAAAACTTCGCCAACTGTAGGAATATAGAGGTTAAGACCGTCTTTGATATGTACTTCGTTTGATTTAAGTAAACTTGTTTTATTTACCATACTTCAACCCATTTGTAAAGTCTTTAACAGTGAACCTTACAATCCTTCCTTTAAACTTTTGTTGAGGACAGTAGGGGAGATTGTCAACTAAAACAGTTTTACCGACACCTAGGATATTATTTTCACAAAAAATATTATCCAATTCACAAACAACTTTGTCATACCAAAGATATTGTCTGCCATTTTCAACATATCGTATAACGTCTTGATGACAAACAACAAAGAAATATATTGTTAAATTCTTAAATGTTCTATTGGTTTGGTCTAAAGCCGCACTGATTTCAAAATTAATAAATCTATCCGTTTCAAGAATTTTATCAGGAATATATTCATGAGGGAACACTCTTGTATAAGGTATTGTATCTTCAGGATATTCTGAATTTTCTTCGCCGAGTAGTTTTACAAGTTCTTTTGACTGCACAATTTGATTCATTATCAGCTTTCGAAATTCAATTATTTCATAACTTCTTGATTTGCCCATATGTCACCTCCTAAAAATCTTCTACAATAGAAATCTCTTTGGAAGTAATCACTGAACCATTCACTAAAACTTGAATCGAGAATGATTGCCCTACCAAATCATCATCTTGAATATTTACTGTAATTGAATTGTCCTTGACCGACTGCTCTACATCAAAATCACTTAAAACATTCCATGCAAAAGAGATATCATCTATTGCATTCCCTTGTTTATCAGTAAAAGTTACAGAGTACGTTCTCGGATATCCGACTTGTAATCTTTCTTTACCGATGATTGAAACCACCATTTCATTAATAGAAGTCGTTGTCTTGTGGATGTCTTTGTAGTCGCAAACTCTCAATTCTTGATTGTCAGTCGTAGGATTAAATTCAGTCTTATCAGCGATAAAACTAAAGATACCGCCATGTTCTTCGCCAAAGTCATATAAAACGTCATTACTTTTCGTGATTCTAAACACTTTAGTAGGATTTGTTTTATGTTTGTCTATAAAAACACGTTTATCGTCTAATTCAAGTGTTTCTGCATCATTTGGCAATTTCAATAAAAATGTATTATCGGCTAATAAAATAACGTTATTTCTATCTTCGCCAACTCCATATTTAGAAGCCGATGTTTCGTTGCACCAACGCTCAATAATTTCACCGGCAGCATTTTGCCAACGTAATTTGTATTGACATAACACCATAGTTGCCTTTTCAAATATACCATTGTTACCAGGGTATCCATCGACAAGCCAATAACGATTTTCAAAATAGACATACATTCCTGTTTTTATAGTGCCACGTTTAAACAATACAGTTCTCATAGCAGACTTATCTTGTGAGTCGGAAATATTTCCTTGAACAATACAACGTGTTTCAACAGATTGCGATAAATCATAATTATATAACGTAACAGTTGTTGCTATATCCGTCATTAGAGCCTCGTCAAAAGCATCATCTTTAAAATCATTAAAAGAATCATTTTCAAATCCACCAAGACTATTTGGTCGAGTATGCGAGGACATTAAATACCATTCTTGTGCCATCTAATTCCCCCTATATAAAAGCTGTTGGCTTTTGATTTTCAACCATACCTCTTGAATTTTCTTGATTAGCTTTATATTCGTCTTCAACATATTTTTTCGCATTATCAGAAGCCCCAATCGAAATATCTTTGCCGACTATACTAACTCTTTTATTCACTTTAGAAACTTCACGTTCTTGATAAAACTCTTTCATAAAGGCAGCTAAAGTAGATATAACATATCCGTCAAGTTTTGAATCAAAGTGCAAAAATGCATCATTGAATTTCAAAGGGTCTAATTCTACTGAATATCGACTAATGGCTCTTTTAAGCCACACTATTTCTAACTCAAATGGAATAACTTCTTTGTCTGCAAAACTTGACTCAAAAAAATCAATTACTTCAGAAGCGTTTGTAACTTCTTCCATTATTTATACCTCTTAAAGTCGAATACCCGTATAATCTTCACAAAACGCAATTTTCTTATAATCGTTTAGGTTCAAACTTCTAATTGTTTCCATAAGATAAGCTTTTTCGGCACGAGTAACAACAGTCTTTTGAATATTATCTTCAAATGCTTTTGGTGTTTTAAGTTCAAAAATTCTTTTGATTTCTTCTGCCGTTAAAAATGTCTGCTTTTTATCGTCAATATCAAAGCTGACTTCTGAACGTGTAAACGCATCTTCAATATACCAAGTAGCATGACTTCCAAGACTATCTATACCTGATAAAAGTTTATTGCCATTTTGTGCTTGTGCGATAACTTCCTCTCGTGACAACAAAACACTTCCATTTGCAGGAATACTAATATCACCTTTAGAAGTGACACGAGGTGCACCTCCAAGGAGCGATACTGCGGACTTTAACCTTTTTATCCAAGCGAGTATCTTCCTCGGTTATTTCATTTTTCTTTTCTTTTGCTTCTTCTGTATTAGCCATTACAACTATATCCTCCGTTTCAACTATTATTTATTGTATAGAATGTTTTACTTCATTATAGAGTGCAATTATTTTGTCAAGTTTTTCAGATTTAGGGAATACATAATACTTCTTTTTGGTGTTTTTATTAACCCCAACTGAAATATATTCAACATCAAACACTTTGATAAAATGATACATTCTATTTGAATAACAATAGAAATAATTATTCATTTTTCTCTCCATATGACTAAAAGAGACGAGATTTCTCTCGTCCCTCAAACTTCAAACTAACTTATATTTGTGAAAGGTTTGTATCAGAAATGATACCTACAGTAAACTCTCTACCCGGAGCTACCAATGCACCAATTTCCATATCAAATCTGCTTATAATTTGACCAGTTGTAACATCATTACCTGAGAATGATGTTAGACCACCTCTTGTTACTGTATAAATAGGTGACTGCGCACCGGCTGGAATTACATAACCAATACCTGTCGGAAGAACTGTTTCAAAGTTTTTACCGTCAGCATTCAACGTAGAAATGTCATATGGGTTAGGGATTTCTGAAAGAACTGCGCCATTGTACATACCCATAAGACCTGTATCATGAATTTCCTTCATTACAGCTTCTGAAATACCATTAATCGTAGGTGTCACACCTGTGTAACCAGCAAAACCGTTAAACTGTGAAATTAGGGCATAATCGCCTGAAATTGTTGGTTTACCAAAACGTCTTACGTCTGAAATAACTTTATCTACGTCTGTCTTTGTAAGACCAGAATCTTCAATAAAGTATTTAACTCCTTTGGCATTCTTGATTGCATTATAAATTGTTTCAACAACATACTTTGCAGCTTTATTTCTGATTTGAACACGAACTTGTTCTTGAAGTTCATTTTCATCACTCATATCGCCCAAAGCAGCCTTTCTATAATCTACTGCATAACCACCAGAAATTGTTGTTGTAGCAACAGGCACACGTTTCTTTTTGATAACAGGGAATGTAACGTCCTGTCCAGCGGCTTGCATTTTAGCATCTATATTTGCAAAATCAGGAACTTCAACTTCGCATGATTCGTTGTAACCGATATTCTTATAGTTACCATAGATTGAAAGTAACTTAACTTCCTTCATAAGCACCGGCTCCATTGCGAAACGTCTGATTTCATTCAATTCTGAAACAGCCTTTGTATCGCCATTTACAGCTTTTGAATTAAGTTCCATTATGTATTTCGCAGCAACGTCAGCCTTATTGCCGAAACGTGACAAATCTTTACCATTTGCCATTGCTGAGAATATTTCAACAACTGGTGACTTAGCATTTACCTTACCACTAACATTGTTAGAGTCTTTTCTTTCATTGTTTAGTTCAAATGTATAAGACATAATATTTGATCCTCCTCTGTAATTTATTTAATTAGGCTGTTGCACCGTGAACTAGTACAACTACGCCGTCTTTGTTCCCGATAAATTCTTTTACTTCAAGATAAAAAGCTGTACTTGATACACCTGCATCTACCTTTAGTGAACCATCTTCTTGTGAAACAAGTTTATTGCCTTTTTCAATCTTATCTGGTAGTGGATAATCATAAACTTCAATCTCTTGTCCATCAAGTTTTGCCAAATCTATAACTCTAACTTGAGAATTCTTTGCTACGGCATACTTAGACATACCAGCATCATCACCAACCTCGACAAGCATAATAGCCTTTGACGCACTCTTTGCTACTGTAAATGCACCGCTTGTTACTGTACCAAAAGCACCATTAAATGTATCTACTGATGCAACAGCGTTTTCAAATGGATAAACACCATGTTCTATCTGACCAATCGTTCTAAATTTAATTGCCATTTAATTTTCCTCCTAACTAAAAAGACCCGACACTGTTGTCGAGTTTAAATTCTTATTTTAAAAAATATTTAAGTCTTTATCTTCTGTTTTGTTTTCTGTACAAACTTCAGAAAATATATCTTCAACATCTGTTTCAGAATTTCTTGAATTAATCTCTGATACTTTCTTTTCTGCTTTCTTTTGCTGAGCCACAATATTCATACAAATCTTAGACTTGATTGAATTGATTTCTGAAGTTACATTTTCAAGGTCTTCTTTCTTTTCAGCAGAATTAATCTCTGTTTTTAACTTTTCAATATCTTCCTTTGCGATTTCCTTTTCATCCGAATTAAATTCACCAAATGCAGAATCTAATTCACCAAGCTTTTCAGCCACTTTTGCTTTAGCAAGTTCGCTTTCAAGAATATCTCTTTCAGCCCAATATGTTGCGTGGTCTTGCTTTAGTTTATCAAGCGTTGCTTGAATTTGTTCTACAGATGCGTTAAGTTCTGAAATCTTTGTGTCCTTTTCAGCAATTTCAGCATCTTTTTCTTCAATTTTTGTATTCAGTTCTGCTATTTTAGTTTCATAAGACTGTGTTTTATCATTAAGCTCTAATATAGTAGATTGAATAGCTTCTTTTACTTCATTTATATCCATTATTTCGTTTTCCTCCTTTTGTTGTTTCTTTTCATTTAACTCTATCAGAGTAGAAGTAGAATCTGCTGCCGATGTAACCATAGACCATCCTGAATGAACAAAGTCTATGGGAATACGCCCTTTGTCCAAATAACCATTTTTATATACAATTCCGTCATTACCTTCTGACTTATATATTTCAATGCTACCTTCAACTGACACACCATTGTTTACATCAGTTTCAAGTTGTTCAACAAAAGCATGGTATCTCATCTCATCTAAATATCCCTTACCAATAACAACTCTTTTAGTGCCATCGTCAGTTTCAATATCTTGAATGTATCCCTCTGTAAAATGTCCAACAATCGTAGCATTATCAAATACGGGCATACCATCTTCAATTCCGGTTAATCCATGCCCGCTAATTTGTGTTCTCTCATCATCTAAAAACTCTACGGTTACACTCATATCTTTGATACTATCAAGTTGCGGAGCACAATATTCTTCAAGAAATGTAATGCCATTTTTGTTGTATTTAGTACCAACATCATCTACTACACATTCTGGAGGTTGCAATTCATACAAAACGGCAGTAAAAGCTCGTCTACCATTTTTATATTTCTTTTCTGACAATTCAAAAGCTGCCATTATTAACCCTCCTAAAAAATTGCAATAAAATAAGCCAACAAATAGTTGACCCGTTTTCGATATTAAGTTTTATGTTTTGTCACTGGGACTCGGAAGATTATTTCCTCCGTTACTTTGTGATTGTATTGTATTCTCATTTGTAGGATTATCCACGCTTGGTCTACCACCCACATTATCATCTTTAGAAATGTTGTTACTTGTAAGGTGGGGGATATACTTATCAAATATTTTATTATCATATTCTTCATCGAGTATATTAAAATAGACATCAGGATTAATTCCGGTGCTTGAAACAAGCATAGTCATAGAACCAGAAGCTTGTAAATATAAACCCTTCATCATTTCAAAGAATTGTTGTCTATTTACCAATGAAGTAGGCAGATAATACACTTCAACTCTATTACGTTTATCTTTTATGATATTTTCATTTATAACGTAATTGAGTTCATTTTGCAATTCTTGAATCCACATATATAATTGTGCGTTAATCATTTCCAAGTTACTTTGACCATTTGCAAAAGTACCTGTTGACGATGCACCCAATAGTTGAGCTGCCATACCTAAATCCATAGCAATTTTATCAGTTAAATCGCCTTCATTCTTTTGGTCAAAAATATCAGCCGTGCCGACATCTAATGTTTCTATCTTTGTGCCTGCTGATACTGTAAAAAATGAAGTTCCACCACGATTATTCTTAGTCATAACTGCTTGTTTGACTTTATCGTGTTGGTCTTGCTGTTGAGATTTTGTCAATGCACAACTACCTTTATCTTTGCCTTCAGGCAATGTCTGAACAACAATACGATTATTTAATTCACGCAATACGTTTCTTTTTGTATCCACGAATTCATTTTGGTACAAAATATCTGATATTGCAGCAATCGCCAATGGGCGTCCCCAAGGCTCGCTCGTTTTACATTTTATTTTGTGAGCAATGGTATGCTTATTGTCTAATACAATCCAATTATTTGAAGAATATCGACCTTTTTCCCAGTTGGAATATGCTTTGCGAATTTCTGAAGGATATTTCTTTAACTTACGGTCACGTTCAGCCTTTGTAACACATTGCTCAAGAAAATACCTTAAATTAAAAGCAATAACGTTCCTGTTATTTTTTCGTCCTACTATTTTTGAATATTCATAAGGCAGGGGAATAAGTGAAGCATTTATTCCCAAATCACAAAGTTCTATAATATTTTCAACATCATAGTCAGATAATGCTTTTGTAGCATCGTTGACTTTTTTTGTCGTTTCAAAATAATAAAAACAATTTCCTTCGTTCATATCTGTGAAAAGAGCATCACGAATAAATTGCTTGTCCTGAATAGCCTCCAAAGTCGAAAGCATTAGGTCTTTATTTTTGTTAAGCTTTGTTTTACTAAATTTCCGCTTTTTCCCATACACCACTCTATCTAAACAAGGCAATGCAACCATATAATCAATGGTATTTGTAACTACACCTTCGCTATTATAAACAAACATTGCAAGTTTTCGAGTAAGTGAATGATTGGCTATTGGGTCTTTTACAATAGACCGTATTTCTTCAGGTGTAAATTCTGTATATAAGTTGCAGCCGAATATTGAACTGTAATCGTTCACCGGCAATGTACTAAAATAGCTATTGAATTCATATGTACGGTCTGCTTTTTGCTTAGAATTTGACTCATTATTTTCATCTGGTCTATCTCTCGTATGTGTTGTATTATCCGTATTTAACGCCCCTTTCTTTAGTTAATCAATGTTGTATATTCATAATCACTTGAATTACTAACCAAATCCATCTCCAATTGGTCTATAAAATATGAACCCATTGCAGCCGCAACATAACGGTCTTTTGTATTTGCACCTTTTTCATGGACTTTAATTGTACCAGTTTGTGGATTTTTTTCATACAATAATTCAGCGGTTTCGCTTATTAATGCTTGAGTTTCATAAAACGGTTTTTCATATGCAAACTGTTTATCAACGTCCAATTCATTAGTATAATCCTTATTACTTAAAAGAATTTCATCTTTTGCTACAGTAGGAGTAACTAAAAAATTTATTCTACCTTCTTGCAAATTTCGCCTAAATGCATACGCCATATCACTATTTAATTGTTGAGTGGCATTTATTGTATAAATACATTCCTTCGCATTTGGGTCGGCAACAACACCCGAATATGTATCATTATTCATAGCTTTCATTGGACTATAATCAATTTGGCGTTCTTCATCGAATAAAACTTTTCCAAGATTAATTACAATTTGAGATCCTGAATTTCTGGCATCAACTACAAAATAATCAGCCTCAAAATCGTCAAATATTTCTCGAATTCGTATTGTTTGCAATGTTGTATCTCCACCTTTAGGTGCTTCTATATACGAATATTCTCTACGATAACCTTGTTTTATTTGTAACTCATCATCGCCATTTGAATATGTCGTAGCTTCTGGAATTGCCCTAATACAACAATAAGCAGAATTATCATTTTTATCTCCAGCGACAAATGCAAAGTCACATGATACGACTCTAATTTCACCATCCAATTTTGGAATGGCATATTTATTCTTGTTCTTTAATCTTACATCGTCATTATTTCTTGGATAGAAGACCCTCTTTAATGCTTGATTTTTTAAAAGAATATCATATGTGAAAAATGCCGATGCATTTTGTTTTGGACGCAAATTCAAAAATTCTATTGCAAATGTAATAGGATCTTGTTTTTGTTTTTCTAACTGCATTTGCTTTTGCGTTCTAATATTATGTTTTAATGTTATACTTTCATCAAAAGCTAACACGCAAACATTCTTATCATTCAACATGCCTTTAAAATTAGGATCAACAATTTTTTCCCAAACCCAATGACCATCAAACCATGATGAACTTATATAAACATCTTGAGGGTCTTCCTTCAATGCTTCAATAGAAGAATAACAAGCCTCTAACATATAGGGAGCTTGCCTAATTGTTTGGAATGGTGAAATAACCGAATTATCTACATCTTGTTCAATCTGCATGCACTCTTCACGTACAGCGACATGGGATCGTAGACCTCTTGCAAATTTATTTGCAGTAAACACCTTAATGGTACTTCCATTTTTAAAATACACAACAGATTCATTTTGGCTGTCTTTTATACTACGAATTTCTTTACGTAGTGCAGGAGACATTTCCATAAGTTCATTAACAATTTTCTCAGAAATTATTAATTTACTTTGTCCACGGGTAGCCGAACCTAAAACAATACGGGAATATGGACGAGTTATCGCTCTACAACAAGAGAATAGAGCAATAATAAAACTTTTTGCCGCAGCACGAGATGCAATAATAGCAATGAGTTGAGATATACCCATAAAATATAAAATTATTGCTTGATAAAAATGTAGTTTAATGCCAAGATAATCGGTTGCCAATCGATGGAGATTCCTTCTAAAAAACGTATTCCACAATAAAACATGGTCTACATTGTCTGGATTACTAAGATAATGAGTAGATGGGAATTTTTTGTATAGATTTTTTTGCTTATCGTCCGCATATTTAAATTGTTTATTCATCTATGCCATCATCTTCCTCTACGTGATATTCTTTATCTCTTTCGTTTGTTCCAAACATCAAATTTTTCAAAGGTCGTTTTACAAACCTATCAAAGTAATCACCAATATTATCAAAATCTTTATACAGTGTTTTATCTTTATAATACTCTTCAGGTGTATATTGAGAAATTGCTGCAAGAGTAACACCTAAACATTCATCATTACTATTATCTTTTTCTTCTATTGTCCTAAGACCTGCCTGTTTAAATGTCTTGCTATATTGCTCAACAAGAGAAGCATATTCCTTGGAATCGCCTGATTGCAAAGCATGAATTTTTAACATATTGATATTGCATAAATCTTTAATAAAGATTTCTTGATTATTATCACAATTCGGATTATTTTTTTTCAACATACGGTAATGTTCATCAAGATTTTTATAGTCTTGTTCCGTGAATCCAATACCCCATCTGTCAACAGCAGAAGCGGAAATTGTTGAAGTTTCTGATTTTGCTTGCTCACGAGATGTAATTATTTCACTTTGCTTTTGCAAATAATGATATTTCATAGAATCGAAATATGTTTTGCCGATATTTGCAACTTGTCCCAAATTTTTCTTCGCACCATAATGGCTAATACGTGATCTATCTGCTGATATTTGCTTTGCTGCTTTTAGTCCTTCAATATCGTACACCCAACCAAATTGCATACAAAAATATTCGATTGCCTTACTTTCATTACCATTAAATAAATCAACAAGCTTATAATAGTAAGCATCTCTACATGAATTACAAATAGGAATATAGCCATCATTGCTTTGCCATAATACATCTGCTGATTTAGAAAAGTGATTTTTCTGTGTATCCCAAGAAGCACCACAACAAGTACATTTATATTTTTTTTCCGTCATTTGATTAGACTTTGGTATTCTAACATCGACATTAACATCTAAATTAAGAGGAGCGTCCATTTCTTCACGAATGCTTTCTTCTCTTGATTTTATTCCTGCCAAATAGATATTCCTCCTTTTCAACTATTTTTTATCTCATTTTTACTAGTCACGTCCCATCGAAAGAACTTAAAAACGCCGACCGTTTATGACCATATATAATTCGCCTCAAAGTAAGAGCCATCATATAGTGATAGCTCTTACTTGAACAAATTCTCAATTTCTTCATTGGAAATTGGTTTAATATTTTCTCCATCGCCATTCAAAACTTCAAATGATTTTATACCGTCTTTATCTTGAATAGTTACTCTATGACCACCGTCAATGTCCTCAACTGAAATAGTAGGGGATACTCCGTCTTGTCCTTTAATAGCACCAAGACCTTCGGCGGTTTCTTTTGTGTATTTCTTTGCAGCCGCAAGTGTTATAATGTCCATTTTATACTTCCCACCATTTCTTATTTTCCTCGTCATACATAAATGTATTTTTGGTGTCCATTTCATAGTATGTACTTGAATTTCCTATGAAAATATCATCAAACTTCTCAATTGGTTTTTCGTCAGTTGATAAGCCATACAATTCAAGCCAAACTCTGTTTTCACGATTTCCGTATTTATTTAAAGTTATCATCATTGATTCCTTTCGTAATATGACAAAAGAGCAGGGGGGTACCTACTCTTTCTTTGTTGATTTATTGTTTGTTGGGTTGTTAAATCTGAATACTATCCTTTAATTTTCTAACCTTGGTAGTATCAGTTTTGATGTAAAACTTTTTAGTTACATCCGTTCCGGCATGATTCAACATAGTGGAAATATCCTCCAAATTTACGCCGGCGTTCTTGAGTAGTGTCGCGTAGCTGTGCCTGAAATCGTGGGCATGTAGAGTAGGAACGTCAATCATCGCACCAATCTTTTTACACCAATCATTCAACGTGCTATTTCGTATTGGCTTATCTTCTGTGACATAAGGTGTAATGAACAACCATCCATGGTCGTCAATATTATTATCCTTGCGATATTGAAGCAGATTCTCAAGATAATTTTTTGTTTCAACTGAAAAACTCAATTCTACAATTTTACCTTCTTTTTCAATAACGTCAGTGCAAATTCTCTCTTCTAAATTAACTTGTTTCCATTTTAAATTGGCAACAGCATTTACTCGTGCCATAGTGGTTAACGAAAGAAAGGCATATGCTTGTAATTGAATATCGCCATATTCTTCAAGTTTTTCTCTCATTAATTGCACTTGTTCCTTTGTAAGATATGTTTGCACTGTAATGGGTTGTCCGGCTTTAGGTCTATCTATAAACTCAGTCGGCGTTTCTCTTATGAGTTTCTTTTTTCGAAGAAATTTATAGAATGCAGAAATCGAAGCCATAACCCTCTTTTGACGATTTACATTATTACCTTGTTGCTTTCTCCAATAGTAATATTCCGTAATATCATCTTCGGTTGCCTCTAAAACAGATAAGTTAAACTGATGGTCGTACATAAAAATAAACCATTGTTTCAAGTCTGCATTATAAGCATCAATTGTATTTTTAGATAAATCACGGATAGACATATCTATCTGATATTTTTGAAATAATTTTAGAGTTTCGGGATTTATGTTTTGAAATTTGTTTTCATCATACATTTGTATACGTTTTGCACGTTCTGCCATAAAAATCACTTCCTTTCATACAACAAAACTTGTTAAAAATAAACTTTTATGATATAATAAAACAAAGAAATGGGGGACAAAGTTATGTATTATAGAAACAAAAAATATAAAATTGAACAATATGATTCTTTGACATCTGAACACTTACAATGTCGTTCCAGTATACAAGTTGTTATAACTGTAAATTTAGGAATTATAGCAGGCATAGTTGCGGGTTATATCTCCTTATTGTCTTTATTATCAGATAACAAGATAGGAGAATCACACCTTAAAATATGCTTTGCCATTCTGTCTATTATTGGAATTACCTTAAATATTGCATGTTTGAAAACTATATCAGAAATAGAAAAGGAAGACCGTAAAATTCTTAAAAGCTTAATTAAAATCGAAAAACAATTTAAATTTTCATACAAACATAATCTCAAAACTTTTATACCAATCAATATCACCAAATGGTGCATAAGTACAGTATGTGTGTTGCTTTTTATAGTATTGCTTGGAATAATATTATAAATAAATTTCCATTAATACAAAAGAAAATGTGTACATAGGCAAATTCTACGTACACACCTAAATTAAGCCACCCAAAATTCTTAGCAACCTCAATACTATTTGTTACAACTTGACCATTTTCATTTCTTAAAATAATTTCTTTTATTTTAAAACTTTCCAATCATTTTTAATTTATAATTGGAAACAGAGAGAGGGGAGCATCAACCACCCTATATTAACTCTTTATCAAATAAACCATTTGACCTTTACTAAAATATTCTCCGTTTCATAAACGAAAAACATAACATTTCGAGCAATCAAGGAATTGAACCTCGACAAAGAAACCATTTTACCCATAGAAAAAGAGTGTGCAATTTCTCACACACTCTCACAATTCATATAGTTCACCAACCGAATATTTCACGAATTCTGTCCATTTCCGCAAAACATTCATCCATATGATTAAGATTATCTCTTGCTCTACCAAGTAAGTCTCTAATCTCATCATCACTCAAATTTGATTTAACAACGACATACTTGCCGTCATCTATATCATCAACCAACTCATCTTCATAATCTTCTTCAACTTCGTCAGCATAATCCACTTCATATACTTCCGTATTTTTATTTAAATTACAATGAATCAGTTTTGACGAGCAATCACTGAAAATATATAGTACCTCACTATCATAGTTGAAATACTTGCCATTTCTTTTAGCCGGTTCAACGAAAACCTCATAATCATTATTGATAGACAAAATATATTCTTCATCATAATCAACCACGCCACTCAAACCTATCTCAAGTGATATGAAGTAAACATCATCATAACGAGCCAATTCTTTTATAATTGGTTCAATATCTTCATAATGTCCAATTACCGATATATTCTTAAATTCAGTCGATTGTGAAGCGAGTTCAAATATAATATCATCAGCCAAAACTTCCATATCATCTACTATGTAATTCTTCATATGTTAAAACCTCACTATTATTCGTTGATTTCTCTCTTAAATGTTGAACTGAACTTTGCCTTTGGGATATACTTTGCTGGCACGGCGATAGACTCACCAGTCTGAGGATTTCTTGCTGTCGTTGCTTCCTTGTATACTTTCTCTAATTTTACAAAGCCAGTAATATCAACAACACCCTCTGTCAAAATGCCGTCCTTTATAATATCAATAACCGAGCTAACAACTTCTGTTGCCGCCTTCTTTGTTACATTGTTCTTTTCTGCATATACTGCAATAATATCATTCTTTTTCATAATTAATTTTCCTTTCGTTCTTTACAATTATTTTTTTTAAATTTAACTCAATAGGGTACTGATACTCCAACGGCTAAAGCACGTTGGGTTCTTATATACACAAACTTCCAAATATACTCGAAAGCATATAAGACTAATCTGTTTCTATAAGACTTTCACTACCAAACTCGCTAACGCTTGTTTAACAATAGCATAAGGCTCGTATCAAAACCTTTTATATATTATCTTTTAAATTGCTATACTACTTAAATTTTTATGTCCAGTTAATCTATCTACTTCCAAATTATGAAGTTGATAGAAATTTTCAAATCGTTCATTACATTTATCAATATCAAAACTCTTTAAATCACTTGCTATATTCATTATTAAGAAAGCTGAATACAAATCTCTTTGCACCTTAATTCCACAAAAATCGTTCCATCTTTGAGACAATGTTTTCTTCTGATAAGTTCCATCAAAATGATTAAATTGACTTGCTTTAGCACTCCAAGTATCTATTTTAATTAAATGCTTATCATAATAAGATAGCTTTCTGTCTATAATTTCTAATAACATCGCAGGTGCTCTGTTAGCAATAGACTTCCCAAATCGTTTCTTCTTTTTAAATCTACCTTGTTCATTCTTTTCTGTCTTTGTAGATTTCTTAGCAAGTCCTGAAAAATTCATTGTTTCAACATAGATATTATCGCCAAGTGATATAATTTGATTAGCCAAGCATTCATGTTGATATTTTCTTACATCTGCTTGTTTACGATTTAATTCCTTTAATTCATTTTGATATTTGATATAATGATTTGATTTATTCCAAGTTACTTTCTTACTACCTTGTTTCTTGATAGCACCATCTTCATTGTAATTATTAGGATTCGTTGCTCTACGACTTCTATCCATTTTTCGTAGTAATCTTCGTTTTTCATTCTCAATATTTTGTACATTATCTGCAAGTTCTAATATCTTTACATCAGTAGAAGATGAATAAGCGATAGTAGAAGTGCCAATGTCAATGCCAACATTGCCTTGTCCTATGCAATGTTTTATTTCACCTGTTTTCGTGTCGATTTTAACTGGTGGATTTCCTTTGAAAACGATTTGAACATAATACTTATATTTATTTCGTACATATTTTCTAACAATACGACAATATGAAATATCTGATTGCATTGCTTGATACTCATAATAGTTATCATAGTCAATGATTACAGGTATTTTTAATCCATTCCATAAAATCATATTATTTTTGAAACGTATGCCAGTCTTATTAGATTTTCCTTCTAAGGAATTAAGATTACCATACTTTTTATAATGTATCTTTTCTCCATTTTCATAGAAAAATTTATCATATGCTTTCCATAAATTAGTAGCTATTTTCTGTGAAGTAAAAGCATCTATATTATCAGAAAAATGTTTTTGCATTTTCTTTACATCTGCATGAAATGAATACTCTGACATACCATATTGTTTTCTTATTTCAGAAATTTCTTTCCAAATAAGTTTATCTTTCTTTTTATCTCCTGATAGTTTCGACATAAGATTTCTATATTTTGTAGTCTTAATCATTTCCTTATACCGCTTTTGTGTCACATTTACTAAGGAATTATAAATCTGTCTGCCAATTTCAAAACGTTTATCTAAAATATCTTCTTGATATTTTTCTGTTTTAAGAGGAAATTGAACTATAAAATTTGCCATTGTATTCACCACCTTCCTAATAATATATTCTCCGTTTAATATCGTTTCTTTTGATTTTCTACATATTTCTTAATCGTTTCGCTACATACATTACCAGCAGTTGAAACAAAATAACTCAATATGTGTATAAAATCAATACATACATACACATAAATATATATACGCTATCCATCCCACACCTAAAGGAGTGGGCTTTTCGATAGATTGTTGTAAAAAACTAGTTTAATTTCAGCGTATATTCGCAAACCTTTCCTTTAGTCTGTTCAAATACCAATAACTTTGCAGAAGCATTAGCACTCTTACGCAAAGATAAAGAGTAACTGTCTATGCCAATGATAGAGCCAACATTTATTACTTCGCTATTTACACCAATTTCTTCTGTCTTATTGTGATGCAAATGACCTGCTAACAAATACTGAATAGGGACATTATAAATCCTTGAAAACTCATCAATGGCAGTTTTCATATTCTTTACTTCACCATGTATTCCTAAAATAGTATTACAAGCCACTTGTGCATAAATAAATCCAGTAGGATTTTCTATGTAAGTAAAGTTTGGATTGTCTTTTAGTTGAGTTTTGATAAACTCTGCGACAACTTTACCCATATTGTCCTCTGTAAAAGTACCTTTTGGTTGTCCAAGCATACGAAGTTCTGAATGATTACCATCCGTAGATTGATATTTAACTCGTACATACTTAGTTAACTCATTTAACCAATTTGAAATGAAATCAGCATACTTAATTGTTCCGTCAACAACGCCATATCTCAATTTCATCAACTGTGAAACTCTTAGAATACCATCATTGAAATCGCCCATATTAAATACATGGAGAGTATCAATATTTTCTTTATCTATGATTTCAACAGTCTGATTGAATAAATCCCACATTCTTTCTTCAAAAATTTCTGGACTATATGCATTTATAATATCTCCAAATAATCCCCTTAACTCATATTCAATGCCAAAATGTTCATCGCCATACACAAGGGCGAAACCACGAGGGTTATGTTTTGGTTCAATATAAGTGGGAATATCCATAGGTGTGAGAGCAGCAATAGCATTACAAATCTTTTCTGTAATCAATTCATCTCTAGCTTCTTCACGCAACCAACGATTGTATTCCAACTTTTCTGTTTGGAGTTTTACTTTTGCCTTGTCCAACTCTCTCTTCTGAAATTCAAGTTCCTTGAGTTGTTCATCTGAATCGGTGAATTTACTTTGATTAGCATTCAGCATCTTCTGAAATGATTGAAATTTCTTACGGTATGTACTTTCTCCAAAATCATTTCCCGTCAACTGATTGATAATCAACGCTACTTCAGACCAAGTACCAATAATATCTTTTTGTGAACATATTCTATAAATTAGTTCTTCATCTGTTTCATCTTGAAGTCGTTCAAATTTAATAACGTCCACCGCCCTTACGATTACTCGTTAGCAGGAATCTCATCGTCCTGCTTAATGGTAAGAGAAATACCACTTATATGATTCCAGTCCGCCAACAACTTGTCCAATGAATATACTTTTATATCATCTTTTGTTGTTTCAGTGATTGTCATATCTTCCATGTTGATTTCCGCATTCTTTAGAGAAATCGCCTTTGTTATCTTTGCCATATCAAATTAGTCCTTTCAAATATAATTTTTTTGCCTTATCAGCATACACATCCTCAATATATACACGACCAGCACCGCCTTTTGTTCTGTAATGCCCTACAACAAAATGTGTTTCAGGGTCAATATAACCATTCGAACTTCTGACGATAATGCCATTTTTAATGAGGATATTCAATTCTTCTTTGGAAACGGGTTTAATTGCCTTTCACTTCTTTCTATTAAATTTGCCACAAAGGGCGTGCATTTCTTTTGTACGTGTGAAATGCTCAATGAAATATCACTTAATGGGGGCAGGTAGACGAATTGCACGTCTATCATAAGATAATGAGTCTTATATGCTACTTTTACACCAACCTGCTATATTTTTGCACAAAAAAAAGAGCCAGTTACTATAACTGACTCTAACTGTATTTTCTTTATTAAATTAAGGTGTATGCCAACTATCATCAATTTCTTTCGGAGCAAAGAAACCTTTTATACAATTTGGATTACGAATACAGATTTGAATATGAGACTGTTCTCGAAATCCAGAGGTCTCATAGATAGGATTGCCTTCTAAGAAAACTCCTCTGACAGAATCATAAGGTCTTAAACCATTATCTTTCATATCTTTATGCAGATCTTCTATAACAGCACAATCCAAATATCGTAATAATAAATCATTGTTACCTTTAACATTTTTATTTTTCGGAGTAGGTTTATCAAGAATAGACATTTTAGCAGTGAAAAGTTCATATTGCAACTTTAACATTTGTATATTATAACTATCAAGTAAATTCAAACAATATCCCAAATCAATCACTGCACCAATTACAGCTGGTTTCTCAATTTTAATTTAGGATTAGTCATTCCACAAGTAGCCCATTCCCATGCACGTTCCAAATTTTGCTCCCAAAAGTACATTCCATTACCTAACCAATCATATTCATTTGTACTAGGCTTAAATGGTTTATGCTCATATAATATTTTATTAAAAACTTCTTGGTCACAACCATGAAACCCAATAATTATGTTTGGGAGAGTAGAATACATCAAATGAGATTTTTCATTAGTATTATTCATACTGCTATTCCTCGTCACGATAAGGTATAGCCAAATCACCATTCTCATCTAAAATGCCTGCACGTTGTAATTCTTCGATTATTGGCTTCGTTTGTATTCTTTTACCTTCTTTTTTTCTTCGTTCTATTGCTCTTAATTGAGCAAGTCGTTTATTTTGTTGTTTAATAAAGGCATCCGTTTCAGCTCTTTCAAATCTTATAATTCTTTCAATAATTACAGGCATAATATCACCAAATCTTTCATTCTCGCTCGACATACATTCATCTCCTTTAAAATCAATGAATATATTATATGCCGAAAAATATAATTTATCTCTTCCATCTCTATAATACCACAATTTAAAAGAAAATACAAGAATAATTCATTAATAATTAAACTTCAAATTAAAAAGAAACGGGATTGCCACTGGTGAAATATCACCAATGGCTTTGAATTTTTATTCAATTACGCAAATAGTAGTATTATTACTTATAAGCATATTGATTTTACATTCATTAATCCAACAAATGCTTTATAATGAACACAAAACAGACCTTCGCCTTACAAACACAAAATCGTACCAATATTCAGTCATTATCTGCTATAGTCTGAGCAATAAGGAGCTACCTCATTACTTCTATAGCAATGCATTAAGCATCAAGAATAAAGAGGACTGATTACCTCTATCTTTCACCAATGTCATTCAGAAAAGATTTTTTGTTTTATAAATTTCTTCTATTATATGTGTTTTATTTTAATGTCGATTTGGGCTACTCGGACGATAAACAGGACTTATACACACATTTCTGCGTATCAACGACACAATTGGCTTATTTGGATTTTCTCTACAATCTTGCACAGTTCCACCTGCCAAGCCTCAAGATTCTTCTCACTGAGCGTCTATTACACCAACGTCCTGAAATCTACTTTTTGCTGCGATAATGTTTTGCACTTATATTTGTTATTGACAGTTTCCGTCTACTTAATATATCTCACAATATATCGAAAGCACCAGCATAAAAGTATCCTTCTATGTCAATACTCAACATTCATATAATCTCGGCATGGTGACTAACCAATCTACACCGAGTTATTTTGTACCCATAACAAAGCATTTGTTGGATTATTTTTACGTTATGTGCCAACAAGACATAATAGCCAAGTCGGCACATAACGATATTTTCAGTTACTTTGCTACCCATATCTTATATATACACACATAAAAATGCTTGTAAATGGCTTAGGTATGCGAAAAAGTAGAATTTTCTATTTCGCTACTTTTCGATATTTATATGCATTATTACGTTTTCGATATTTTTCCTTAGCATTTGCACATTTCTCACAATACATTTTCTTATTATTAGTGCGTACAATCATATCTCCACATAGTTTGCATCGAATATAACCTTTTCTTGAATTTTGAGGTAATCCATAATATCTTTTTTGATATTTCATTAACTCTCCTTCTAAGGTTTTATTAATGTAACCTACATAGAAGTGGTCTTCTGTCATAAAATCATATATGTTATTTAATTTTGTTTTATCCTCAAAATCTTCAATTAACTTGCAATTATCAAAAGCTTTTCTTAAAAATTCTTCAATTATTTTTTTATATTTAACCCAACTTAAAGACATTTTTTCTTTTTGTAATTTAATCTTTAAATTATTAGCATTATCCATTGCGTTATCAATGATTGCTGTTAATTCTGAAGAATCCATATCCACTCCATGTAAATAATCATAATACAATTTTTTAGGGGTTTTAAGCAAATTCATATATTGTTCAGACAAAATAACATTTTTATCAAAATATCGAGTATATAGGTTATTAATTTTTTGACGTATGATAGATTGCCAGTCTCCATCTTTTGTCATAACTTTATAATAACGATATTCAACAGATGACCATATATCAAATACTTGTCCTATCTCTGTATTTAATATATTCGGAGCAACAGAAAATGTAATATGTTTCTTGTATGTACGTCTTTTATTCTCTGAATGCCATATTGAATCACAAAAATTTGTGAAAATCTCATCTTTTTTAGAGAAATTGGCACTCTTATAATCTTCAATTATTTCATAAAGATAAATATCATCACAACTGTAAATATGAATCACCTACCTCAAATTCATAATACTTACCAAGGTATTCATATGCACCGTCCGTATAATATGGAACTTCACGGATAGAGATATTTTTCTTTGGATTAGTATTATTTTTCAAATTTTCAATAATATATTCTCCGTAAGCAGACCACGCAAATGATTTACTGATTGAAAAAGAATTGTATGAAGTTTTTATAACATAATTTGCAATTGTCTCTTCATCAATACCAAGTTCTTTTGATAAACTGTCTTTAAAACTATCAATAACTGAATTCAAATCGAAATCTTCATTTTTCAAATTCATATGTCTACGCATTGTCTCGGCATATTCATTAATGTATTTACGGCATATCTTTATTACTTTTTTATCAGATAAATCAATATCATTATTAACAATTAAGCATCGAGTATCAACTAAGTCTGACAAACAATTATCCCATAGAATATTGTGTTTTTCCCAACTACATATGTAATCACATAATTCATTCATAGGGGAAGGGGAATGATATGCGTTTAAAGGGAGCTTATCTTCGGGTACTTTATTTTTATTCTTTTCGACTATAGAGAAGTAGGTTTTTAATTTTTTAGGATAATTATACAATAGGAAATAAGGAAGTTGTTTTAAATATTTACGAAGACCTTTATTCATATGCCAACGAAAACCAGTTTTTAGAAAATCAATTTCTTTGCCCTGGAAAATTCGCAATAAAGAACAATAATCTGAATATAATTGCTTAACTTCATCATTGGTAGTGTATTTATTCTCAATGCCGGTAACAACATTTGTAATTTCACCTATACGATTATCACGTGTCATTACCTCATATTCAATAAGATTCTCTTTTGTATATGGCTTTGATTTTGCCGTAATTTTATCTTCAATATCTAAAATAATCAACTTATCAATTTTAGAATTTATGATAATAGGGTCATTACATAGTAAGAAAATATCTCCGTCAAAGTCAGCGCCGCCTTGTTGAGGTGCTGAAATATCATACATATTAAACATTACAACATCCTGATCTTGAAAATGTCTAAACCATTTGTTGATAATATCATTACGAACAATTTTTATCTTATTAACTTCAGAAGGGTCTACCAATGGAGAACGAAATGACACACAATCACCTTGTTCAAAATTGGCGCTATAAAATTCTCTTTCGTTTAAACAACCAACCGGTGTTAATCCTGCTGCATATTGTAAATATCCAATCATATCTCCGACGCCAGTATGATAAAATCCTGAACAATATATTTTCCCAACCTTTGCCTCATCAATAGCTTTCTTTAATTTTCTGTAAATGAACTGTTTGATAGCTGGATCTTTTAACATAACATCGTTGATTAATGCAGCCTCAAGATACTTACTGTCGGGTTCATAATTTTCAGTATCGTTTACACCCATAAATTTATAGGTATAAAATTTATCACCTTTAATAATTTTCTCGAATAAAGATGTAGTGTATTGGGCTATTTCAATTATTTTACCCTTATTATCACCGTCTAAAATATCATATTCTTTTTTATTTTTGTTTTCATAAGCCTCAATATATTTAGGATTCCACAAGTCTAAACATTGAAGATATTGAAAATTCATTCTGGTGTATTTATTTAAGTGTTTAACATGATGACTATATTTACTTATTCCAAGTTTAAAATGATATTTGGCTATTGTTTGCATATATTTTTCCCATGCATCATTACCATATTTAGATTTAAAAATTTTGTGACCTTTGAACATAGAAATATTCCAAATACAATCTATATCATCAACATTATGTTTACGACCATAAATATCAGTAATAAACTCATATCCCCATTCTTTCAAAATTTCACGGAATGGCACATATATAGAATAACCTTTTATAAAAGGTAATCTCACTTGAGTTCCTATGACATTATAATCCAAATTCAACTGTTTACTTATCTCTTGTGTAAATTCTAATTCGTGACAACCACATCCATCAAAAGGGGATAGGCTAATATCTCTATAACCTTCTTCTATTTCACGAGAAATATAAGATTTTGTTTCGCCAGTGGTTTTATCAGTAAACTCTTTCTTTTTTTCTACAACATATTTGATTAATTGGTTGGAAAGAGTTTTTTCGTATTCACCAATTATTACGATATTAGGCATATATCCTTCAATAAGAGTACAAGAACTAAATGGGAGACATCTTTGAGCTTCATACTTTGAAATGACGCATTCGTCAATAGGAATATCCATTTGAGTAATCATATATAACGCTTCAAAAATTTCATCACAAACGAAAGCTGTAATTCCATCTTTTCCTTGAGAAGCCGATTTACCAAAACGATTATAGTGAATTCCATTAAGATAAAACCCTTCATCTAAGATTCTTTTTAACTCTTTTTCTGTTTTAGGGTTCTTTTTGGCTACAATTAATACCATCTCGGATATATGGGACGAAGTATATCCTCGCAATCTTTTTATTTGGTCAAATATTATTGAATCACCTTGTTTTATAAGATATTCGTTTGACATAGCTTCATTTTTATCAATTTTAACATCATATTCTTGTTTAATAATCTCCCTTATAGGAAGTTTCATCATTGTGTATTGAATCTTAGCTATAACTAATCATCGCCTTTCCTCACGATTCTTTGTTTTTATTTTTGTTATTACGAATTATAGAAGTTTGCTTTTCGCAACTTCTATTAAAGCTTTCATCAGCTCTTATTCTGTCAGCAATGTCAGACAGGGTGTGAAACATTCTTGTATTTGTTTCAAAGTCTGATGAATAAATGTTTCCTGAAAATTCAGCAGGATCGGGTATGTATCTATCTGTTATCATGTGTTATTTGTATTTTCCTTTCTTAATTACGTTAGTGGATATTGTTATGATTTTTATTAGAAGATGGGGTAGAGGTATTGTAGAGTGGATACATTTATATATTCTCTTTTGTATTTTCAAAAAGAACAAAGTTAATGTATGATATTTATTTTAGTCATGTATCACAACCTTTCTTAATATATTATTCTCCGTGAGAAAACGAATTTTGATTAATCTTTATAATTGCCGGTCAACTCACCAAAAGATTCAACATTGTAAATTTGCAACATTTTATAAATCGCCCATTCAATCTCTTGTTCATAACCCTCTTTATTAAGGACATATATATTGGGAGTATTTTGTGGTGGTTGAGAAGGGTCTGGTTGAATACTTCCGACTTCTTTTTTTATAAGAAGTGGTTGTTTATCATCAACATTAGAAGTCAAATATGAAAGACATTGATTAAGCGTATCTTTAGACATTGACAAATCTTTAGCCATAGATTGTATGCTTTTCCAAAAAGCTTCTGGTCGAGTTTCGGGATTGTACATAGTTTCCTCATTACCATTTTTCTTTGGACGGATATATATGTATGAGTTAATATAAAGAAATGCCATTAATATATTCTCTTTATTAATACTCGATTCGCCCATCATTATAAAATCCAATTGAGATGAAGTGATTTTTGAAAAATTTTCAGTTGCATCAAAATTTTCTGGAATGATTTTGATTTCTATTCCCGTATCATATCCAATAGAATCTAAATCTTGTTTTACTTCAATCATTTTGTTGTTAATCATATATTCCAATACATCCAAAATATCATGAAAAGCTTTTGGTTTTCGTTTTGTAGTCTTGTAACCATAAAACTCTAATATTTTTCGTATGGTTATCCAGCTAAAATCTTCGTATGACCTATATCTGTCTATGAGAATATACGTAATGTAAAATTTTCGACTTATTCCGTATTTTGTTTTTATATTTCCTTGTACATAATCATTGGGGAAACGAGTAAAATATTCTGATTTAGTATTCATGAATTTTCTCCTTTGTTTAATATTCTATATTTTGGCAATAAACTCTACGAGAGTTCGGGAAAGGCTACTCTGTTGTACGTCAATTTTTTTGAAATGCGAATTTTGAGGCTACTCTGGTGTACGTCAACTGAACTGAAAGAAGATATACAACAGTTTAAGAAGACAGACTATTACGAGTGGAATTTCGCATAGCTCAATTCTCACTCGTTGAATTACATTTTTTGTTGTGTTATGTCTTGTATGAAATAGTCTTTTTTAAATCTTATCTTATTGAATTAAATCTTATCTTCTATATATGTTATTCTCTGTTTAATTACTGGTCTATCAAACAATGTTGCTCTTTTAAAGTTTTTGATTTGTTCTTCTGTTTGTAATCCATATTTAATCAGACTACTATCTATAAGTAATGTTAATGCGTCTCTTAATTGAGTATGATGTTCTATTGCGTCCATTGGATAACATTCATCTTTGAGGAAGTTATTTTCATAGCAATAATCTTCATGAATTTGATTTATATCTACGTCATATGTATCCTCAAGTTCTTTATAGATATTTGAATATAACTCACTTCTCGTGCAATCAAAGTATTCCATAAGCATTTTGTATTTAGGAGCAATCTTCTTATACCATGCTGATGGATACCTTCTTGATGATAAATAACGATTAGTTTGAGTTTGTTCTATCTTTTCTAATCTTTCAGTTATAGGTTGTAATGCAATAGCTATTGCATTTGAGATACTTTCAGCTAAGAATTCAGCGTTTATGGCATTCGTAGACTTCTTATCTATGAATACAGATGCCAATACATCTGCGCATTTGTCTTGATATAGTTCTAATTTTGTTGCTAATTCTGGTTGAGTTTGTTTCATTTTTGGTGTAATGTTTATTTTTGCTAATGCAATAGGAAGTTTGCGTTGTGAAATGCAATAAGTATCTTTCTCATCAAACAGGGTGGTGTCATTTTTCGCCACCATCTTTTGTGTAGGTAATGTAAATTTGGTTATACCTTTTGAGATTACAGAATCATTAATCCATTTATCTCTTCTTTTTCTTATTTGATTCCTATCTTTAAATCCTATACCTTTCAGAACTGCATTGATAGAAGTATAAATTTCGCCGGTTGCGTTATCTTGAACTGCAATGAGTTTATCTCCATAAAAATCAAAATATGTTGTTTCTAATGCTGTGTTTTTCATAATATCATTCTCCTTTGTTTTCTTCTTGACACAATTCCATTGCAAGAGTGTCAAATATATTCTTAGTCACTGTATTATTCTCCGTTTGAAGATTAAGTTTTCTATTAAAATTATTTATATACATAATTAAACTTAACTTCAATAATTCTAATCGACTAATTTTGTTGTATTCGCAAATATAATCAATAGAATCTTTGTACTCCTTTGGAAAAATGTAATTAAATATATCATGTATTTCATTTAATTGTTCAGCCGCCTTGTTGGTTGTGTTTATATATTCTTTTAATAATTGGTTATAATCATTATTAGAAGGAACAGGATTTTCCATATAGTTAGAAAAAATAATATTTGCAAATTTATGTATGTTTTCAATTTCTTTTTCGATTTGTTGTGAAGAAGGAAAGTTAAAATCAAAATATGAATTGTTTAAATACTCTAAATATAAATCAATATAAGCTTTATCAAACCATTCATGCTTAGAGTCATTTCCGCTTATATTATAATTTTTAAAATATTCTTTAAAATTTTTTTCGATGTCTAACGTATTCATACATAAAGGCGAAGCATATAAATACATTATTTTTGTTTTTGATGGAATTAGTTGTCGATTAATTTGTTGCAATCTTTGATATAAATTTTGTGTAATTCCAATTTTACATTGGGCAGTGTCACATATCATCAAATATACAAAACCATACGATTTAGAACATTTCGTAATATGAGGACACTTTTGATATTCTTTTTTTGAATAAATAGATAGTTCTTGTGGGAGTAATTTTGTCATGTGAGTATTTGTCAATGATGATATAGTATTTAATTTTGTTTCTTTGATTGTTTTCATAATAATCTCCTTCGTATTAATTTTGTTTGATTAGGTTTCTATTTATATATTCTCTTTTGTTATTTTTCATTTTGTATAATGTTTTGCATTAAAGAATTGATTATGAAGATAAATTATATTTTCTTCACAATATAGGATTAAGAAACATCAAAATTCATTTTTGTCAGATTTTCTTTGCAAATTTGACTGAGTTTCTTCCTATTTATATCGTGTTTTATATATGGGGGTAGGATGTATATATATATTCTCTATTTAGGTGATTGATAGGAATTTTTAGACAATAAAAAAGAGCTATAATGAAATATGGCTCTATTGTCGAAGTCGGTGTAAAATTTTTAAGTGTTAAAAATGTTGGTTCGGTGAAAGAAAGTAAGTGAAAGAAATTCGAAATGATTTTTTGCTAGAAATACAAGGGGTTTTGTGATGTGATAAAGGTTGGATTTTAAAATGCGAGATGAGTTGTTTCTGATAAAAGTAATGTGGGTTCGTTAAAGGGTAGTTTTTATTGGGGATTTTATGTTTTGGGATTGGAAGAGAGGTGGAAGATGGTGAAAATAGGTGGGTTTAGAGACGATAGTGAATTTGGAATTTGATAGATTTTTGTTGGGAAATTCATCGAACTTGCCATCGAACGACTTACCGATTAGAGGTTGTTGGTTTGGGGAGAGGGGGAGTAGTGATTTTTGTAGGTGGGGGTTGAGAATTTTAAGTGTCGTGTGAATGGAACTGCTATGGTCGTTTTTCAGCAATGGATTCCTATTTCAAATGTAAATATACCCCCTCATTTTAGCATATTCCAACACTAAAAAACAGTGTAATATACATATATTACATTGTTTTAATTGTATTGTATTTGTATTTTTTTCTGAGCATCAACTGCCACCGCCGTAACTGTTTATTTTCTGTTGTGCCGTCAATAAAAAATTAAAAGTTTATTCGATGTTTTGGGTTCGTTTTATCGAATGTGATTTTTTGTTATCCTAAAAAATTTTAATTGTACAAAATCTAACATTAAACCAAACCACCAAACCATCCCAGCATAACAATTTACCATAAAAAACAACCAAAACCAACATTACAATATAATTAAATTAATTGCATAAAATCTAACTGTAACACAAACTATGCAAACATACCATATAACAAAATAATAATTGTTATTTTACAATACATACACCTATACAAAATCTAACTATTATATGATTCCGTTATTGTATATCACCGCTCCGTCAGATAATCAATCATTATCAGATTTTAGATCATTATCAATCAAACTCAAAACATAACTGTTAATACTTGTAAATCCCTTTTCTTGGGAATGTTTTTTTATAATATCGTATTTTTCATTAAAAACAGTACAAGCAATTTTTTTTCGTTTTTGGTTGTATCGTTTTTGTGCTGTTGGGTTATATGTACTTTTTTTGTTCCATCCGTCATAAAAAAATCAATCCTTTTTAAATTTATTTTAAAATATTTTATCAATCATTATCAATATAAAAATTTTTTTCGTCAAGGTCTTTTTTGATTAAAGATTTAATATAAGCGTTTGCCGTCAATCCGTTTTGCTCTAAAAATTGTTTTATCCTTTCACCTTCGATTTTATCGGTTTTGTATTGCACTGATAATTGAATAGGTTTATGTCGTTCTCTATATGCTCTATTTGCTCTTTTTTGTGCCTCTGTACTCATTTTATATATTAACTCCTTTTTAATTAAATTAATATCATTATATCACTAAAACTATAATTAATCAAGTTAATATTGATACTTGTATAAAATATACAATATACACAATCACTAAACCTATATTGCATTATAATTTATGCACAATGCTATTTATGAATAAATATCACTAAACCTATTGACATATCACTAAACCTATGCTATAATATATTTAAAGATAAGGGATAGGAACAAAAACAAACTTATCTAATATATATAAAGTCTATTCACTTGTAGACTAAAGCACATTGACAAGTAAATTATAGTATAATCGCGATATATTTAAAATCAATCATCATTAGATTTTAATATAATATTATCGTTGCTGTTCCTATCGGTAAAATGTAATTCTACATCATATCCGATAATATCTGCAATAGCAATAATATCGTTTAGTTTATAATTATTTTTTTTTAATAAATTGCTAAACCCTTGTTTAGTGTAACCGATTTTATTAGCTACATCAATATGTTTTATATCGTGATTAATCATCATAGTTTTAATACATTTTGTTACATTCATTATAAACACCTCTTGCAGGTATTATAATATAAAAATATGTATTTGTCAAACAAAATAATTTACTTGTTAAAATAAACAAAAACTATTCAATCAATTTGTGCAACGTTTCAATTAAAAAGTTAATCAAAATGATTGACAAGTTAATAAAAATGTGGTATAATATAATCAATAAATGAGATAAAAACATTTATTAGTTATAAAGTCTATTGACTAATAGTCAATAGACATATTGACAAAGTACTTTGATAATTGAATAAGGCTTTACACCTAAAAAAATATGTGTTATAATGTACATATGATAATATAACCGTAATTTTGAAAGGGTGATAGATATGACAACTGATGAAAAATTTGATTTGCTATTATCAAAACTTGATAAAGTAGACAATAGGCTTGTTGAAATGGATACAAGACTTAATGCAGTAGATACAAGACTTAATGCAATGGATAAGCGACTTGATAAAATCGAATCAAAACTTGATACATTAGAGCATAGCTCATATTTACTTGAAAATGATATAGCGCCAAAAGTACAAGTTTTGCTTGAACATCATACGGACTTAGCAAAAAATGTATTAGTTGCAAAAGGTATTGAAGAAAGAGTAGGTATGCTTGAATTTGAAGTAAAGGCAATTAAGGCAGTTATGAGCAAATCAGCTTAAAATCTAAAATAACATATAAAAATAAAAGGTGTAAAGTCTTATTGAATTATTAAAGGCTTTACACCTTTTTTAATTTGCACATTGACAACTTTATAAGGTAAAAGATATATTAATTTTCATCTGGTACATATTCAATAATATCGCCGGGTTGACATTCTAAAAGCTCACAAAGTAAATTCAAGTTAGTAATAGCATCTATACATTCATTATTACGATATTTTTGTATTGTTGCTTCACCTAAAATTTTATTTTTACGAAGTTTATAAGTTGAATATCCTTTATTTTTAAGGGTTGTTAATATATCTATTTTATATTTAATCATTATGTTCACCTCTTAAAAAGAGTATAACAAATATAAAATTGATTGTCAATATACACTCTTAAAAGGTGTACAAAGTACACAAAATAAACACTTCTGTTTTGTGTATAAAGTCAATAGACAAACACTTTTAAAAGGTGTATAATAATATTAAAGATAAGGAAGTAAAAACCTTATAAAGTCAATAGACTTATGAACCTTGACAATAAAATATAGGACTGTATCTATACATATACAAGGGGATTTTTTAAGCCGAAGTGCTCAAATGAAAAGCGGTTACTTTGTATAAATGAAAACGACTAAGGAGCAAGTTAGGAAGGTCAGGAGGTCTGAAACAAATTTTTATTTTTTGACGATGCACTCAAAAAGTTTACAAATGCAACAAATAAATAAATGTAACATATTACAACAGCAGCAAATGCGATAATGTAATAATTTACATTTAACATACATCTGTTAATACTTTGTAAAATATCGGGTATTGCTCCGCATGTAAAACCTGTTTTCAATGTTTTTAAGTGTATCAATGAGAAAATAAAAAGAGAATAGAACGATACAAAGGAGATGTTAAATATGTATGAAGTAAAAGACAAAAAAGTGTTTATTAAACAGGAACAAAGACAAGAAATTTAATAATAGAAAGAAGGTTAATTTTATGTCAACGTATTATGATTATAGAGAAGTGGGAGTTATGATTGCACATAAACTAATGAATATGGAAGGCTGGAAGGTTTACGGTTATAAACCAGATGAAAGCGACTGCATGACGGACTATTATAATCCGGCATATTGGGACGGAGTAGCAGAAAAGAACGGCTATATTTTTTGTTTCAATGTTTATAGTGCAACGGAAGAACAGGAAATAAAACAGTATACTAATATTGGAACGGTTGACCATTCCATATATGAAAAAATAAATAAATTACAGGAGTTGACAACGGAAAGAGGCGCGACAGAAGGCGAAACAGCGACAGCTCAAAAGATGCTTGAAAAATTAAAAAACAAAGCATCAGAACGGGAAGAACAAGCGGAACAATATATTATTACTGGAAAAATTCCCGGTCACATGGAGAACCCTCCGCGCATGAATTGGCATATAGAAAAAGAGGGGGTTTATATCGCAAAGGGTAACGGTGTGTTAAAATATGCAAAAGTAGATAATTATTATAATTATCCACATTATGCAGAAGGTATGGAAAAATTCAAAAAAGATAAAGTCGCATATACAAAAAAATATGCACAAGATATATTTAATCGTGGCTATTATTCTACTATGGAACAGGCAGAAGAAGCCGCAAAAAGTCATGCAGAAGACATGGAAAAAGATCTTGCATTAATAAATGAATTTGAAGCATTTATCAATAAAATTGATACTACTTGTGGCGGCTTACTTGGTGACGGTGACGACACTATATATGAAAAAATAACAGTTACAGAGTACAAGAAAGAAAATAAAGTTGTTGAAGATGCAAGTGGAAGTATAAAAGACGGTCAGTGTTTTATTGTAAAGAGTTCTTTCAATTATGGTCATAATAAAGGCTATGTTTACAGAATCCATAAAACAGAATATGAAGACGGAAAAATTTTATATCATGCGTACAAGCTAAATGGAAAGCTAACGAAGGAATGTACAGGAACGGCAAACAGCGGCAATTATTGGTTTATTACTGATAATTTTATCAGATGGTTTGAAAAAGGAAGTCTTGCATGGTGTCATATTGAAGAAGTAAAAACACCGCATGAAGTAGAAAAAGTCGTTAAAAAGACAATTAAAACAGAGAAGAAGAACACAACAACGACAGAAACCACAGAAGCCATAACAGAAGAAATAAACGTAAATAATTATACATATGAAGTATCAGAGGACACCGACACGCGCGACAATAGCAAAATATATCTTGTGAAGGTTGCGGAAAATTTAAGCCGTGAAGAGTATATAACCGTAAACAAATATATTAAATCTTTGGGCGGTTATTATTCAAAGTTTAAACATGCTTTTCTTTTTAAAGAGAATCCGACAGAAAAACTAACCACAACACCAACGAAACCGGCAGAGGAAAAGCCGACAGAGACAACGCAAGAAACCACAGCAGAAGCAGAAAAAGAAACTATAAATTACACTATTACAGAGGATGAACACACTCAAACTGGGGCAAAAATCTGGGTTGTAAAACCTGAAAAGGAGCTAAGCAAAACAGATTTTGCAGAAGTTAAGCGGAAATTTGCAACGATTCAGGGTTATTATAGCACCTTCAAACATGGGTTTATTTTTAAGTATAACCCAACAGAAGCACTACAAACAGGATAACATATAAGGCGGTACACGTTACCGCCTTATATAATGGAAGGAATGAAAAATATGTTTACAAATAACAAAGATTTTTACCCGACACCGGAAGCAATTATAAATAAAATGTTATGTGATATTGATTTTAAAATGATTCATAGCATTTTAGAACCATCAGCCGGAAGCGGAAATATTATTGAGGCAATCAAGAAGAAGGAAAAATTTTATAGTACACCTTACAATAAATTTTCTTATGATATAGATTGCATAGAGGAGGATCAGAACTTACAACACATCCTTAAAGGGAAAGGCTATAGAGTTGTCTATAATGATTTTCTGACATACGACACGATGAAAGAATACGACCTTATTATTATGAATCCTCCGTTTTCTAATGGTTGTAAACACTTGTTAAAGGCTTTAGAAATGCAACAGAGGAACGGCGGCGCAATCGTTTGTTTGCTCAATGCGGAAACTTTAAAAAATCCATGTACAAATGATAGACAGTATTTACAACGAAAACTAGCAGAGTATAATGCAAAAGTGGAATTTATGCAAGATGGTTTTATGGATGCAGAACGGAAAACAGCCGTTGAAATTGCATTGATAAAAGTACATTTACCAGAAGTGAAACGACAATCTTTTATATTTGAAGGGCTTAAAAAGGCAAGAGAGCGGCAAGACATCGAAGAAACAGAAAACACACAACTAATTGATAGTGATTATTTCAAAGCTATTGTAGACCAATATAAAATAGAAATAGAAGCAGGAATAAAACTAATAAAAGAATACTATGCAATGAAGCCATTTATCTTGTCGGCGTTTGGAAAAGATGAAAAAACAGGCGAAACAATTCAATCCGGCGGTTGTATTCTTTCGTTAGATATATCAAGAAATAAAGACAAATATCATAATAAATTGTCTATCAATGAATATATTCGAGAGGTTAGAGGTAAATATTGGACTGCATTATTTAATAATCCTCAATTTATAGGACAACTTACAAACAATTTACAGAGCGATTTCTATAATAACATAGATGAATTAAAAGATTATGAATTTTCCTTGTATAATATATATCAAATAAAAATTGATATGCAACAGAAGGTTGTAAAAGGTATTGAGGACACTATAATAGCATTGTTTGATGAGCTGGGCAATAAATACTCATGGTATGATGAAACTTCACGCAATATTCATTATTATAACGGTTGGAAAACCAATAAGGCATGGATAATCAATAAAAAAGTTATTATTCCTTTAAGTGCTTACAATCAGCTTTGGAATCGATATGAACCGTCTAATTATAAAATTACAAACAAACTACAGGACATTGAAAAGTGTTTCAATTATCTTGACGGAGGATTGACAGAAGCGGTTGATTTGGAAGAATCTTTAAAGTTTGCTGAGGAATATGGAGAGACTAAAAACATACAATTAAAATATTTTACAGTGACTTTCTATAAAAAAGGGACTTGCCATATCACCTTCAGTGATGAGGAACTTTTGAAAAAGTTTAATATTTTTGGAAGCCAGCACAAAGGATGGCTACCACCTTCATACGGGAAGAAATCTTATAAGGATATGACAGCAGAAGAAAAGCAAGTTGTCAATGATTTTGAAGGAGAAAAAGAGTATAACAAAGTAATGTCAAATAGAAAATATTATCTGTTTGACGCAAACAACTTGAATTTGCTGGAAGATAAAACGGTATAATACAATAAATTTGTAATTATGGAGGCTTGTGAAAAGCCCTACAAGTCTATTTCAGAAGGGAGATAAAACAATGACAGTAAAAGACGTATTTCAGGCGGTAAGCATTGCGTTATTTATTGCGTTAGTTTGTGCAATGAATACGATATATAACGGCGCTGTAATGGTAAATATTTAGATTTTAGAACGGAGGTTTTAATTATGTATGTATTAGCAAAACACGAAAAAATGACGGCTTACAAGGCTTTAAGGCTGGCAGGAATTGAGCCGACAGAAGCAAACATGAACAGATACATAGAGTGCGAGTACCTCTCTTTTGAGGTAAAAGCGGATGGGAAATATTACTGTTGTTATAATGACGGATTACAGAGTATATCCGTTGAAGTATCAACTTTGAAAGCAAATTAATTATAATTGAAATAAGAAAAGGAGAATAAAATCATGTGCAGAAGTTTTGAAGTTATAAGTGGAAAAAAGAATAAGGGCGATAAAGGATTATTAAAAGGACTAACTAAAATGTATCGTGATGCAAAATATAGTGTTGCAATTATTCCGATACCGGTTGAACTGTTGGAGATTGATACAAGGTATCAGACGGAGGTTAGAACAGATAGAAGTCTAATGTACCTTGTGAATAACTGGGATGAGAACAAATTGTTACCTTTGATCGGTGTTCCACACTGGGAAGAAGGCAAAGTATACCTTGTAGACGGTTACGGTCGATGGGTGGCAAGTCAGATGGTAGACAAAGAAAAATACACTGATTTACAAGTGTTATTAATTCTCAATGCACCAAACAACGCAGAGGAACGGCTTGAATTTGAAGCCGAGATGTATGCTTATCAAAATAAACAAGTCGCAAGAATGACAGCGATCCAAAAGCATGGAGCAATGGTAGTATTACACGATAAAGCAACAGAACGACTTGAAAAGCTAAAAGAAAAGTATGGATTTGAGTATGCGTCTTGTAAAGGTAATAGAAGTGCTTCTGTTTTGGGTTCATATTCTGTCACACTTAATATATGCAATATTGATGACGGCAAAGCGGCTGAATTTATATTTGACATATGCAAGGGTGCAGGATTTGACCGTAAACCAAACGGATATTCAACAGGAATAATGAAGGTTTTACTGGATATGTACAAGCTATATTCTGAAGATAGAGATAAAGTGCAGAAGTATCTTATTAAGGAACTTAGAAAGATTACACCGTTATTATTAAAGGCAAGAGGTGTTGCAAAGTATCCATTTTTAGATTATAGACTTGCTATGTCTTTATATGTTGAAGATATGATCGTTGACAACTTAGGACTTGATCAGGCAAGAGAAGTTAAAGAAAATAGTACAAAACTTGTAATGATTAAAAAACGTAAAAATATTGCGTAAATGAATGGAGGATAATATGAGTATTTCACAGATGGACTTGAAACAAAAAGTCCGAGATTATATAAAGAGGGTTGGTATTCCAAAAACAACTTTTTGTAGCCGTATAGGTATCTCACCGAGCTACTTGTATAAATGGTTTAAAGGTGAAAAAGAGTTTTCGGATAGTTTGGTAAGTCGTATAAATAGTTACATAGACAAATTTTAGGAGTGAGGAAGGTGTTATATATGAGAACTTTGGAACATAGAGGGCAGAAGATAATCTGCCAATATATAAATGATAATTTTGGTCGTATTTTAGCAAAGAAAAATATAAAATATAGTATTTTGCCGGTGTTTAGTGACAATTACATTGTTTACAAATGTATCGTTGACGGCGTTGTAAAATACGAAATGGAGGACTTGCAAGATAGTTATGTTTATATAACGTCACAAGTGCCAGAGGACGGCTGGGATGCTTTATATAACACTGTACTACATGGAGAATGTAAAACATCAAGACTTAAAATGTGCATTAATCATATATGCACTATAATTAATAAAGAAATTGCAGATGAGAAACTTGCGGAAGGAGTGCCGATATTTGCGCTTATGGCATATCCGCAAAAGGAGTATACATCAAAAGAATGGCAGAGAATAGCCTTTTATTTGCTTACTTGTGGTTATTGTAAAGAGAATTTTGAAGTTGATACTAACGGAGTAGATCCTAAATGGATAGAAAAAATTAAGGAGTATATGTAAATGAGTATATCAGAAGCAATATATAACAATATGTTAGAGGAGAAGAAACAAGCAGTTTTAAGAAACGAATATAAGAGTATAAGAGCTTGTCCTCTAAAAGAAGTCAATGGACGTGTTGACAATTACACAGAGGACAAGCTAAAACATTATTAAAAATGATGATATTTGACAGAAGACAATAATTGAATGGAGGTATAAAATGTTAGAAAAGTTAATTGATAAAGCTAAGAACGCAATGAAAGAAGCTTTGGTATATGCAGAAAAAATTACAGATGGTCGCACTATGTCAGAAAAGACAAATATACTCAATGCAAACTATTATATGGCTCAATTTCATGCCTATTTGGAGTTGATAGAGGATATTGACTTAGATACATTTGTAAAACTTAGTGAAGAAACAATGAAGGACGGAGATAGGGTATTGGAACGTATCGGCAGATTGTATTAATTGAAACGACAATTTCAAGAGAAAATAAATGATGATTATTATGAATGATATTGTTGAAGAATTAGATAATATAGCAAATCAGAGATTTTAAGGAATGGAGTGATTAAAATGTTTGATAGGAATGGATTTATGAGTTGGCTTGAAGAAACATTTATAACGAATAGTTTTGGCAGAAATATTGTATCAGAAATTATTGAATATGCTTATGAACACCAAAACGTAAGTTTAGATCAGTTTGCATATTTTGTTAGTGATTTATTACCGGAGGTTGAATTTTTGGAAGTGGCAAGATTTTGTTCAGATGATATGCTGACAGACACTACATTAGTATTGTTAGAAAGGAAGGACGGTTGATTGATTATGGAATTGCACTTATATTATCTTGATAAAAATTGGAAACAACGTGGAGATTGTGCTCATAATTATAATCTTGTTGTTGATTTAGGCAACAAAACATACAAGATATATGTCAGTCCTTTTTATGGATATGAACGTTCAAGTGATATAGAGGTCAAAAGAAAATCGGATATTATGGATTATATTGAATATTTAAAAGAGAATGGGTTTGTGGATACTGATGAGATTTATTGTGGATAAAATAAGAGTTTCAATAGAAGATAAGAGATTATATATGGAGGTATATGTTGTGGATTATACCATAGATGAAATCAAAAATATTTTAACAAGTAAAAAGTCGCAAATATGTAATTTAGGTATATCGTATACTGTTTTAACAGTAATACAAAATTTATTAGATTATCAAATACCGAAAAATCCTTTGCCAAAGGGAACACATAAAGGCTTCAACAATTACTGTTGTCCATCTTGTAAACATCCACTACCTACAGGGTGTGAAGATTTTCAAATGCCATATTGCGAAAATTGTGGTCAGAAAATTAATTGGAATATGAAATGATGATTTGATTAAGGAGGAAAATAGTATGACATTTAAAGAAATGATTTTTAAAGGATTATGTGATGGAACGGTAAAAATTATTAGCAATCCATATGACGATAGTATTGCTTGTCAAATTGGAAATGTTTGGTTTTACTTTATTGGAAATGAAGATGAATATTTAACACCCGATGAAGTATTTGAAATATATACAAAAGAAGAACTTACAGAACAAATTTATTCGACATTGCAGGATATGGACAAGCATAGCTTTGAAGAAGTTACATATTACAAAGAAGTTTTAGCAGAAAAATACGAAAACCGAGAAGAAGAAACTAATAATATGATTCTGCGAAACAAATTAAAGAAACACAGAGGTCACAAAGTAAGTATTGTGTCGTATGGAGATTGGAATAATCCAGTAGACATATGTTTAGAGTGCGAAGATTGTGGAGAGGTTGTGCTTGATGCTGAAATTTATACTTTGTGTGAAAGAGAAAATAATTAACGAAACAACGATTTCAAGAGGAGGTAATAGCTATGAAAATAACAAATATTAAATGGGATACTGACGGCGACATGAAAATATTAAAATCGTTGCCGAAAGAAATTGACATCACTGATGAATTTGATGTTAATGATTATGAAGATGACGAAGATAAACTATTGGATGATATATCCGATTGGTTATCTGATACTTACGGATATTGTCATTTTGGATTCGAGATTGAGAGATAAAGGAAAGGTGAATTGTTATGAATTATACGGTTGAAATAGATAGAAGTGTATCTGCTTTATGTTATTGTTTGGAAAGGCTAAATAATGAAGTAGATAATATTGATGAATGGCGAGTGAGCGTAAATGCCGGCGGTATGAATTATGGAATTTATTTTAATTTTGATATTGAAAATATGGAATTGGAAATTTGTAATCAACCGGATTATAACGAAGTTTTAAGTCTTGACGAAGTTATAGAAGAAATAAATAAAAATTGTGAATAAATCAAATATGAAAGGGTGAATTGTTATGACAAAAGAAATGATACAATTATTAAATCAACTTGCAGATTTGGCAGATGAAGCAAGTGAAACAATATTTGATGACGGTAAAAAGAATGGAACAGGCGGAATATTAAAGCTATGTGATAAGCTGACAATGAAGATTGACGAGTATTTAGGTAATTGATTGAGAGGTAATAATTGTGGGTGAGAATATTATAAATGCGACATTCGTTTCTGTTTGGGACGGCGGAATAGCAATAGAAACGGAATGTAAAATCAATACGAATACACGAGAAGTATTTGATATTATTTCAGTGGAGGCAGACGTTGATGTATTTGAACGTCAATATGTTGTTATTGATGGACAAGAATATGACGTTGTATGTGTAGACGAGTCGGGCGAAGTAGGAGAGCGGGAGTATTGGTTTAGATAGAAGCAAGGTGAGTACTATGCAAGAAATGAGGAGTTTGAGAAAAATGAAAAGATATATGATACATGAGAGAGGTAGAGGGTTTGAATTTCAAACCAATTATAATATTGGTACAGAGGGATTTTGGAATGATTTACAACATTATAGAGATTGCTGCGTTAATGGTGAATATTTTCATATCCCTCCGAAAATTGAACATATTATATCAATAACATTTATTGATGAAACGTAGATTTCAGAAGGGAGATTTATAATATGAACAAACAATTTGTATTAAATACAATTAAGGATTTTGAATCGTGGGAAGTCGGACAATGTGTTACGTTCAGATACAAAAGTTCTAATAAAGTCGAATACGAATTGACTATCAAGAAAGAAGAACCGAAGTACTTCCCATTTATAGTCACCGTGACGGGCACACGTACAGGAACGCCCGAAACAATCGGCAGGCGATACACAAGTGTGGAAAGAGCATTTTTGCACATATTTAATTGTTTTAACGAAAACGCAAATGAAAAGGATGATTACGATTCGTTAGAAGAAGCATTAGACAAAATAAGTCTTAAAATTGAATTTCAGAAGGGAGAAAAACAATATGGAAACTTATAATGAAAAGGCAAATGTGCTTATAAAAAACTTAATGGAGTTATTGCCGAGTCAACCACGTAGCTTTGATACAGCGGATAATCCCGGATTTTGGACAAACGGTAATGAAATACTTTGTCCAACAGAAATGGAATGTGAAATATTAGCAGAGTTTTTACAAGATGTATTGAAGGAAGTATCTACACTGACGGTCAAAACAGGATATTATGACCCATTTGAGGATGTAGAAAATGGCAAACAAGATGATAATACAGGATTTTATTACATTGATTTTGAATAAATGAAATGGAAAATTCATGGTTCTAAATACGCATATTATTGTGATATTTTTGGATTTTAAAATAGAATTGGAGGACGATTTTATGATTAAATTTATAGAAAAAGAAAGATATTATGATGATAGTCCATATACAGGAAGTTGCTATTATTACCCTACATATATGGTAAAAGATAGAAAAGAATTCTTTGTATTCAATCGAAGAGATCCTGACGATGAATGGAAGATAAAAGAGGATGAAAAAAGAAAAAATCAGTTGATAGAAAACGAAGGGAAATATTTTAAGTTTAACGGATTTTATGATAATCCACTAGAAATGTTGAAGAAGATTATTGAAAGAAAACATCATTTTACAACACCAAAGAACATGTACTATGGTAATTTAGATACACATAGATATATAGATTTCCATGGTAATAGAAATGAAGTCAGTGCAGCTTTCCATTATAGAATTTATGATATAGAGTTAGCATGTATAATTCAAAAAGTTGTCAAGCTAATCAATAGTGAAGATTGGAGCATGGCAAAAGTAATATTGAATAAAAAACAATGAAAAGCACATTTTAAGGAGGAATGACAAATGAATAAATTGTATCCATCGGATTTTAATGTATCTGAAAGTAATCCAAATGGTGTTTGGGTTAGATTAAACGAAATTAACGATATGATAGCTTGTGGAGCGTTGCAAGTTGATGATGATAAATTGAAGGAATATCATTGTGATACAAGAGTTAAGTTAGCCGATGAAGTTTGATTAAAGAAAGGAAGTTTGAAAATGTGCAAAAAATACAGTGAGAGTGAGTACCTTTGTGCGGTACAGCATTTCAACTGCAATATGCAGAAGATTGAGGTTGAGAAGAACGTAAAATACATTAGTACAGTAACTCCGCTTAATGAGTATGACCTTTTAGGCGGTTATGAAAAGGATGTAGTCTACTTGGTTATCCCACATAATCAAGAGGACATTAATTGTCTAAACATAATAAACGGCTATTTCTTAAAGTATTGTGAACCTCTTTTTGAGGACGAGAATATCGGACAGGTAGTGATAGCTGTAATTCATTGCAGTTATTACTCAAAGGACATTACAGAGGATTGCTTTGGGGTAGACTTCAATCTTCTATCAAAATACACCACCGAAGTTACATCAGAGTTAGAGGAATTGAATAAGTTTGCCACAAAAGAGATTGCACAACAGATAGAAAAGTGCAATAAAAGTAAGGCAAAGAAAAAAGTATTCAAGTTGGTACAGAGCTACTTTGAGGAGTGTGAAAGAAATGGTTGGCACGACTTTGAGATGTGGTGTGAGGACAACATAGACAATGACATTGAAAAAATACTTGTTAAAAAAGTCGCAAATGAAGTAACACATATCGGCGATTGGCTATTTGAATAAAAGGAGATTATGATGAATAATTGGAAAACATTAAAAGAAGAAACACCGACAGAGTGTTCTATTTGCTTAATCACGGTAAATGGCAATGTAACTTTGGCAACATACTCGGAGGGCGAATTTATTCAACATGGAAACGATGAGCGACATTATAACAGCGTGTCGGCTTGGCAATATACAGACCCGCCGTATAATAATGCTAAAAGTAAGTTTGAAGGGGCTATGGACTACCTTAGAAATGACTTTGAAAATATCAAAAAATATACGGAAGGTGAATTAGAATTTAGTCTTTTAGGTGGTACATCTGGTGATGAAATATTTGTTGTAATGCCGAGATGTACGGCTGATTTAGACTGTATAAACACTATTCACAGATACTTAAATGGCTATACAAAAGTAAGTAACAATGATATAGGGAAAATACTCGTATTAAAACTTGCACCTCCCGATGAAAATATAAAGCAATATGCCCATTGGGAAGTATATTATTTATACGATATAATATGTAATAATACTGACAAGCTAATGGCAATTATGGATACATTAATTCAAAAAAATTTGAAAAGGAGAATGAATAATGAGCAGAATATTTGAAGTACCAACAAAACCATGGGATGATTATAAATTATATAATCATACAACCATTACTATTAATCCGGGCGTAACCGTGCTAACTGGTTGCAATGGAACTGGAAAAAGCACATTGATGAGGCTTATGAAGGAACAGCTCGAAAGGGAAGAAATACCAGTGTATCTATATGATAATCTTCACGATGGTGGTGGACATTCTATGCAAATGTTCCTAAATAACGGGCAAATAGCAGAACTTGCAACAATGGCTTGTTCTTCAGAAGGCGAAAAAATAAATCAAAACATAGGTCAAACAACCGTACGCTTAGGTGGTTTTGTACGAAAGAACTCTAATCATGATGAGTTGTGGATAATGTTTGATGCAATAGATAGTGGATACAGTATTGATAATATTGTAGAACTGAAAAGGGATTTGTTGCAAACAATTCTAAAAGATTGTGCAAGCCGTAACCAAACAGTTTATATTATAATTTCTGCAAATTCGTATGAAATGGTAGCCGGTGAAAGCTGCTTAGACGTGTGGAGTGGTGATTATATATCATTTGATAATTATGATGAGTATAAGAAGTATATTATAAAAACACGTACAAGAAAAGATAAAAGATATGTATAACGAAAGTCGGATTTCAAGGAGGTAGCAAAATGTATAGGGTGGAATGGATAGATAGTGAAGGAGATATACGAACGATTAAAGGATTCAAAACAAATGTAGAAGCAAGGGAATATATTAATCAAATGAGTAAATACTTTGATAAATTTGCATATCCAGAAGTGTTTTGGGATAATGAATAGAGGAGGACTAAGAAATGAAAATAAATATAATATATAAATTATACCATGACGGTGATTTTCGTATAGAAAATCCAGAAGAAATTAATTGTCAGAAAATTAATGATTGGGAAATTTGTCCCAAGCAGTCAAACTTGTAGTTGCTGTGGTTTTATCAATGCAGAGACTAAAGATTTATCAGTAAGAGAATGGACATGCCCTAAGTGTGGTGTTCATCACGATAGGGACATCAATGCTGCTAAGAATATTCTTAATGAAGGATTGAGACTGTTAGAGAAAACAGTTTAGTAATATATAAGTACGGTAGGAACTATCGGAACTTACGCTTGTGGAGTTAGTAGGTTACGACGACGTTGAAGCAAGAAGCCATGAAGTCTTTAGCTTCGTGGTGGTTCACAGCAAGGTTTCAAGTCCTTTATATGGGGCATAAAAGGGTGTAAAATGTATATGTAATAAAAATATCACAGAATTTTGTTTAAAAATAGCAAATAGTGGTATATATTAAATGAAAGGTAAATATAGAAAGAGGAGGGATTAATCATGATGGATTCAATGGAAAGCTTTGGTGTTGGGCTATTAGTATGTTTGGGTATAGGTCTTGCATATTTTGTGATTAAAATTATACCATACTTACTATTTGGATTTGATGATACAGATGATAACAAATAATTTACAATGTAAATAAAGAAAGGAAGTAATTTGAAATGGAACTTTTATTAACAATAGGTATGATAATCGGAGCATATATTTTATGCCATCTTGACGAATGGAGATCGGATAATAGAATGACTCCGCCGGGATATGAACATGATTATAACAAGGCAAATTATGACCTTGTTACGAAGGGAAAGCAATATTATTATCAACAGCATTTACAAGGCAAATATGATAAAAAGATAGACGATAAAAACAAACATTGATATATTTTACACTAAGAAGATACTTGCTATAGTGAGTATCTTCTTTTTGTGTACGGAGAATATATTATTGAGGACGGTGAGATTTATGTGTTATAAGATTGAAGCCCAAAAGAGGTTGGAGGTAAAGCTAAATGAAAAGCTACAAGATGTTCCGAATATCATTAAGGACTTTTTGATAACTTTTAAAAGTAGTCGGACGAAAAATGTTAATTGGTCTTGTATTAAAGATATGTTTGAATTTTTTTTGAAAAACAATATAATACAGAAGGATAGTATATCAAATATCGATGCAGATGATTTGAAACAAATATTGCCGATAGATATAATAAAATACTTGAATGGTCTAACATATACCCATAAGATGTCAAGTATTAGAACGCAAAAAGCGATTATCAGTAGCTTTTGGACATACTTAGAAGCGAGTGGAATATGTGAAAATAATATTGTTTATAAAATACCAAAAAAACTATATAGAGTAGAAAAATCAAATGTAGATACGAATGTAAAAATTCCAACACAAGAAGAACTCATTGCTTTTGAAAAAAATGTCAAAGATATTCCTAATGAATTTACAGAATTTAGAAATCTGACAATCATTAAGTTGTTCTGTGGAAGTGGAATTCGTTCAGAAGAATTAATTGGTTTAGATATGAAAGATGTTTTTTTGCAAGAAGAATCCCCTTATATTATGGTGTGGGGCAAGGGGAATAAGGAAGTACAGGACAGAGTACCTTTGTCTTATGAGGCAACAGACTACTTGACTGAATATTTTGAGTATCGTAAGTTATTCATTGAAGAAAAGAAGGAACAAAATAAAAGCGTTGATGAAACACCTGTCTTTATCTCAAACAAATGTGAAAGAATAAGTAAGGGTGCTATTGATGACTTTTTTAAACGATATAGCAATGATATGATTACTCCACATATGTTACGGCATTGGTGTGGGTCGCATTTATACGAAGATACTAAAAATATTAAATTAGTACAAAGGGTGCTAAGGCACAAAAATATAGCTGTGACAGCTGAAAACTATGTGCATGTTTCAGATGATGAAGTAGATTCGGCAGTCAAGATGTTGCGTACAGACAAACAAAATGTTGGACAATCTAATCAATTAAATCTTGAGGATAAAATCTTAACTATGTTTAGGGCAAAGATTATGCCGAATTTGCTATGTATGTTAATCAACAGTGGGGAATGCTTAGAGGGGAATTTTGATGATAAGATTATGAATGTCATTCAACAGCAATTTACAGGGTTGATGTAATGATTAGAAGATGAAACAACTATAATCATTGCTGAAATCGAAAAAGAACTATAATATTGACGAAAAATATCTTCTTTGGTATAATAGATATATTATATTGTAAGGGAGATAATCAAATGTTCAATAATGAACAAACATATGATGAGTGGGAGGCGGATTGCTTAAACAAGGCAAAAGAGATTCTCACCGATAATCAAGAAGTTAATCAAAATCAGAAAATAGAGACGACAGCGAATTGACTGTCGCCTTTATTTTTTTGTGTGAAATTTAGTCTAATAATAGTAATGTGAATGATACTATGTCAAGTATCACCGTGAGAATACAGACAGAAATCATTATATTAAAAATCATTTTTGGTTTAATTAATTTGTTATGTAAATAATTCCAATATTCTTCTGCGTAAGCTATTGGAATTTCAGCAAATACGGATAAATCTTTAGCATTTTTTAAATATGTAGGTAACTTGTTTTTTGGTGCGATTAAAAGACAAGCCATTAAATTTGCTTCTTGCTCTTCTTGTAGAGAATCGGAAGTATGCCCTAATATATAGTGTGCGATCTCGTGGAATATGTAGAAACGCCAATACATAGACGTTTCATCAAAGTAAATTATATATGAAGGCACTTTACCTGATTCCTTGTAAAGAATAGCAGGAGTAGAGATTAATGGATTTGCACCGGCAAAATCTTCTACTGCTTGAGATTTAACCTTGAATGGAATTTGTAAATGAGTACACAATAGAAATGGATTACAAGGGAAACTTGTAAATTGTTTTGTGTAAATTTGTGCAATTTCGAATAATTGTTTAAAACTTCTCATCTTCGACACCTGTCATTGGCAAATGAGCCAACCCTTTCATATAAATTAATGCAAATTCTTTTGATTTTGAGTCTAAAAGATTCCATAATGATAGAACGTCTTGTTGCTCAGAGGGCAAGACATTATTATCCACATTGTCTTCAATTCCAGCAAAAAATTGAGAAAGTGAAATATTTAGACCGTTACAGATTTTCATTAAATTATATATTGTCGGGACGTGTCTATGTTTAATCATATTATTGAGTGACGAATAAGGCATATCAGACATTTTTGCAAGCCTATATATAGACAGATTTCGTTGCTTGCAAATCTCCATAATGTGCTGGTTGACTATAAATTCATCCATAGAGATCTATTCCTTTACTAATAAGATTATATCTTATTGTGTCCAAAAAACGTAGATGTATTCTATGGCAATAATAGTGTTGAGTTTGGTAGTAAAAGAGCAACCACAAATGATTGCAAATAAAAAAGCAACCGATTGAGGTTGCTTTAGTTATATTGTTCAATCGCATTTTGAATTAAATCTAATATTGCATCAGGAATATTTTTTTCAGCGATTTGCTTTAACAAATTTTCTTTTTTTGCGGAGATATGTTCTCCGCCATACGCAAGGTAATTTTTATCTGATGGGTTGATTTTTAGAAGTTCATTCGGTGTAATATCAAAAACTCTACATAAAGATACGATATTAGATAATTTTAAATCGGTTATCGTTCCGTTTTCCCATTTGCTAATTGTACTTTTACCAACATTAATTAATTCGCCCAAGTCGTCTAAAGATAGGTTTTGTGATAATCGTTTGTCTTTTATTATATTTCCAATATTTGACATAACAGTTCTCCTATGTTACAAAATTATTACAAAAACAAAAAGTCATTGACAATAGAAAATGACTATGGTAATATATATGTGTCTTTAAGGAAACAAAGCAAAGCGAAAGTGTCCTTAAAGAAATAGAATGTTATTATACATCAGTATCTTTGATGATTTTTCTCACTAACCCAAAGATACGAACACGAGTAACATCCTTACCCTCAAAACGTCTTGGGGAATACATTGGATTTAAACTTTGCAGTTCAATCCAATTCGCACCGTACATTACTCGTTTGATGACACCGTTGTCATCATCAATTAAAGCAACGGCATAACTACCACTGTCAACGGATTGTTGATAGCGGACAAGTGCAAGATCGCCTTCTTCAAACTTGGGAATCATACTGTCTCCCTTGACACGAAGCAAAACGTGCGGTTCATTGCCACTTAGCCAATTAAGTGGAACGTATTGCGTACCAATTATTTCATTGTCGGCATATTTACCATAGCCTGCCGAAACTTCACCTAAGATAGGAAGTTCAATCATTTGATTATTATTTTGTGGCTCGCCAAGCAAATATTCAACGGAAACGCTAAAATAGTTTGCGATGATTTCTATTTTTTCACGAGAAACGGATGTCTTATTGGACATTTGATTGATGTAATTGACACCCAAACCACATTCTTTACATAATCTACCGATAGAAATGTTGTTGTCCTTTGCAAGTTGCTTTATTCTACTTGCAATCATTTGTGGATTTTGCATAAATTACACCTCCGTTTTTTGTAGAATACCACAATATCACGCCGAAAACGTGAAAATTAGTTGACATTCACGTTAAAGCGTGATAATATGGTTTTGTTGATTTTTCAAAACAGAATATTTCGAATTAGTTTAATATCCCCATATTAAATTAATTTACCCTTTTGAAATGTGTTCCCCAACACGTTTATTTCATAATGGATAAAAGAAATATCCTTGTTTTTTATGTGTTTATTATAGCACATTATAAGGGAAATGTCAATCATATTGACGTAAATTTTGTAAAGAAAATGTAATAAAAGAAAAGAAATTGTAACAAGAAAGGAAGTGATGAAAGTATGATTTCAATAATTCAAAAACCAGTCAGTTTTAAAATACGGCGTAAGTCAGATATTAAAACATTCAAAAATGTTTGTTTGTGTAATGGTTCAAAGTACATAATTAAAATCAATCCGAATTATATCTTCATGTTAGAGAAAACGGAGAATAATATAATAGGAACTATTAAACAAGGTGATTTATTCAATATTTTTAATCCCGAAATTCAGATTAATGTGGATGAATGGGTTTGGAAATTGCGAAAATATATTAATAAAAAATATTTTTCGTAGAGAATATTATATTGAGCGTTGAAATGAAACACTCACCTATACGGTTTATACTTTCCGAGCGGAAAGATAAAAAAGTAGTTTTGCTATGTATATGATAAAGGGAAAGGATGTGAAATGTATGTATCTAATTGGCTTGGCTATAACAGGTGTCGGCATTGGCATAGTGTTGGCATGTAAACTGCAAGATTATTAGTGAAGAATGATTATAAAAATTAGGACAAGGAGTGTAAAAGAGTGAATGATGATGAGAAAGAAACTTTAAGAAAATATTATCTTGACAATGAAATGAGAGAATTGAAAAAGATTGCTAATCCAATCATCAAGCAAAGAAACTTTCCTATGATGGAACATGATGATTTATATTCTGATGCAATGAAAGTTGTGGAGGAAAGTCTTGCGAGTTATGACGAAAACAGAAATTGTTCATTTAAAACATTTCTTGTTGGGAATATTAAACGTTCATTTTATGATTACAGAAAAAAGGGCAATCAATGGAAACGACGTAATCTTGAAACTGAAAACGGCATATTGAAAAAAGATGAGAACGGGCATACAATTCCTATTCAAAATGTTTCATTGGATGCCGAAACAGAAGATGGGATTAGTTTGGCAGAAAAAATTCCTTATATAGAGAATAATACTGATGAGGAAGAGCTATCTCCACAAATGGAGGAATATCTAAATGGGCTATCAAAAGTTCAAAGAAAAATTCTTATCCATTTAGCAGATGGATATAAAAAAGAAGAAATTATTGATATGTTAAATATTGATGATTTTTTATACAAAGATAGTATTATGGCAATTAAAGATGAAAAAAATAAAAGAAAAATACGAATGCTTATTAGGAGGTAAAATAACATGGATGGATATAGAATTGAAAGATGGTCGGTAGAACAATATATGGACGATGTACATACACAAATAATACAGCCTGAACCAACAGTACAACGTGGTTGGTCTTGGACAAAAGAGGCTTTAAACGGACTAATATGGTCGGCTGTCAGTGGGATAGTTTTTATTCCAAATTTAATTCTTGCTGAAACAAAGTCTGAATCCGGTATAAAGTCTACATATATTGTAGATGGTGGTCACAGAACAGAAGCCTTGAGAAGATTTAGATATGGTGAATATAAAGTTACTAATGAAATTCGTGAACCTATAGTCAGATATAATAGGAAGAAACTCAATGAAGAAGGTAAAGTGGTAAAAAATCAATATGGTGAGATTATATGGGAAACAGTCGAATATGATTTGAGAGGTAAAACATATGAAGACCTTCCAACGGAATTAAAACGACAGTTGAACAAAGGTCAGTTAGCGGTAACAATTTATCAAAATTGTGAACAAGGAGATTTACCCACACTTGTTAACATTTATAATAATCACATTGCAATGAATGCTTCACAGAAAGCCCTTACGTATGTAGGAAATTTTGCAAAAGAAATAAGAAAAATAAAAAATACCAATGAATTTTTGAAAGACGGTACAATTTTAACAGAAAAACAAAAGAATGGCGGAATATGGGAAAGAGTTATTTCAGAATGTGTTATGGGTGTGTATCATTTTGATAATTGGAAAAAAGCTCCTAAGAAAATATGTGATTATTTGAACTTCAATTCTACAATGGAAGAATATCAACAAATTGAACAGTATTTTAACAGGATTGCTCCATATTCAGATAAACTTGAAAATAGAAAAGTAGCAGATTTATTCACATTAAAAGATACAGTGGTATGGATAATGGCATTTGATAAATTTGATAAGCTTGGCTTAGATGATAAGAATTTTGGAGAATTTTTAAATGCTTTTGAGAGCATGAGAAACAAAGAAGTGAATGGCGTTACTTGGGAAGAACTCGATGAAAACAAAAGCACTAAAGATAAGAAGGTTATTAAAAACAAAGTAGACCATATTCTATATTTAATGAAAGAATTTTTGGGTATTGAAGATAATGATGCATTGTCAAATGAAGAAAATGTTAAAATGACAACTGAAAATAAAAATATTATTAAAGAAGAAAATATTGAAAGTGATGTTTGCAACAATACTCAAAACAGTGTACAGGAAATAGAGAATAATATATTAGAAGGAATTGAGCAAGAAGATATAGAATTTTACGAAACAATGATTGAGGACGTGTTGCCAAGTAATTCCGAACTGGCACAAAAAGCACACGACGAATTAGTTAAGCTGATAGATTATTCTTGTGAAAAAGATTATGATATGGCGTTAGAAAAATGGTTAAAAACGATAGACGAAAGTGTATTAATTTCGAACAATAAAACAGAGAACTATAATAATATGAAGAAACTTTTCATTGAGTATATGCTTAATCAAGAAAAAAATGTGGCGTAAAGGAGAGTGATACAAATGATATTTATAACAGGAGACACGCATGGAGATTGGAAAAATCGGTTTAAACCTGAATGTTTCCCAATAGGACAAAGTTTAAATAGAAGTGATTATGTTATTGTGTGTGGTGACTTTGGTTATTGGCACGATACGGATATTGAAAGAAATAACCTTGATTGGCTTGAAAGTCAACCATGGACTACATTATTTGTAGACGGAAACCATAGTAACTTTGACCGACTAAAGAAATTGCCGGTTGCAGAATGGAACGGAGGAACAGTACATAAAATCCGTCCACATATAATTCACTTGATGAGAGGACAAGTGTTTACTATTGATGGTAAAACGTTCTTTACATTTGGTGGAGCACAATCTCATGATATACGAGATGGTATATTGGAAACTGATGACCCGAGAATTGCGGAATGGCAATATGATTATTGCAAGATGTTTCGTATAAATCATATATCATGGTGGCAGGAAGAGTTACCTTCTCAAAAGGAAATGGACGAAGGTATTGAAAATTTGGCTGAATACGGCAATAAGGTGGATTATATTATCACACATTGCCCACCGACAAAGATTTTAGATGTAATGAATATGAGTAGAGGTTTCTTTGATAAATTGAAACCAGATAGATTAACGGATTATCTTCAAGAAATTCAAGAGAATATTCAATACAAGGGATGGTATTGTGGACATATGCACGAGAATAATCGTTACAAAGATGATATAAATGTTTTGTATCATAACATTATAGAGATTGGTGGCGATGCTCAATGATATATGTAATCACTAATGGAGAACAATATATTAGAACCAATCCAAATGGGCGATTGGCATGGTCGGGTAATCCGACTTTAGCCAACTCGTTTGAGACCTTCCCAGCTGCATTGGGTTTCTTAAAGACTAAAAGAGTACAAAATTTCTTGAAAGGGAATTCAAGAAGAAGTCGTGTTGTCGAATTGACAGATGGTTATATGCCCGTTGAAAAACCAGAGGATTGTCACGAGGAAAATTTAAATGATGTTGATGATATTAAATCAATGGACATAGACAGATTGTTAAAGACACCGCATTTACCAGATGAATATAATCCATATACTTACTATGGAGATATTGAATTGGATTTGGAGAATATAGCGAATGTATTGCAATCAGCGAACAAAATACTTTCAAATTTGGATAGATATTATGAAAGTATAAAATATCTTGAAAGAGAAATGGATTTAAGAATTTTTGATATCAGACATACTCTTGTAGAGGATGAAACAAAACTGAGTGGTGTTGCAATGCAACGTGGAGGATATTATGGACAACAAGTAGATCAATATAGAAAAAAGATTAAACGAAATAGACTTATTCTTGAGTTAATTAAAGATGACATAAATAAAATTAAAGATAAAAACTTATCAAACGAAATACATAAGATTATGACTACGCCACATAAACCAAGAAGAATATCTAAGAGTTTATTTATAGATTATTGTAATGGAAAGTACAGAAAGGAGAAAAAACATGAAACAAAAAGAGTATCAAAAACTATTAGAACTGGTGTGCAATAAACAAGACAGCTTATTGGCACATGGATTGTGGGATAGTGAAGAATACAAGTTGATGGAACATCTTAAAGTCAAACTAAAGAAGAAAACAAAAAAGAAATAAGGAGAATATAACCATGAAAGAAGTATTAATGTTACTATTGGCTATGATAATAGGTTTCGCCGGTGGGACAGGAATGTTTGCGTTGATTTTGCATTATTGTAATGGTAACGAAAAATCTGTTTCAACGGAGATAGACGATTTTGGTCAAAGTGCAGAAGTATGTGCTGAAAGTTTTAGAGGTTTGTCAAATGCTTTCAAAACAATGGGAGAAAGTATTAATAAGGGATATACAAGGTACATCGGAAACAGCGATAAGATGACCGAACAAGAATTTAAAGAAGCGTTAAAAATGAAAAATAAAAAAGGAGAATATTAATGATGAAAGAAATAAGCAAATCTAATGTTTTTGAAGTATCTATTAACGAAAAAGATAAAAAGAAAATAAACGGTGGTCGAGTAACAAGATCTTATATTAACAAGTGTTCAGAGATTGTAAAAAGATTGAAAGGAAAAATAAATGAATGATTTAAAAAAAAGTAAAAGTTACATGTTGCGAGGGCGAAGGTCAAGGCTCTTGCAAAAGATGTGTTGATAAAGGTATATGGAATCGAATGTGGATGAGTTTTCTATACAAAATAGAAGGACTTGAAGGCTATTATTGTGCAAAATGTGTAGATGAAATAACGGAGGAAATGAAATGAGATTTTTTAAAGTAGAAGAAATTGACGAAGATACATTCACAAAGCAAGCAGGTAGTTATGAGAGTATTTTTGTTAGTGGTTCTCAAAGAGGTAAGGACAGAGCGGTATATGCGTTCGTAGATGAAACAGAGGACGAGTTTGAGATATATTTAGACGAGTTTGCGGAGGAGTAAGAATGAAAGTCAATAAAATAATGCCCTGTATATGTTGCGACCACAAGCCGAACAGTAGCTATAGTGTTTATTATGGTATGCCACAGTTGAAAGTATGCGGTGGAAAGCCGGAAACATACTTTGAATGCTATTGTCCTAACTGTGGACGTGGTGGTTAATTCAACATAAATCAGCATATCTTGCACTGAAATGGTGGGGCAGACTTCAAAAGCAGTGCAGAAAAGGAATAGAAAAAGAATAAAAAGAAGAATGAAAAAGGAGTAGGACAATGAAAGTTAAAGAAATGTTAGAAATATTAAATAGTGTACCGGAAGAAGCGAATGTATCCATAATTTATCCCGAAGATTATTACGGGGAAGAAAGCGGTGTTCGTGTAGATGAGATAATGTATCTCAAAAGTTCATCGGCAGACAGTAAGAAAAACGGAGTATTTATCAAAATAGGATAAGGAGCGAATAAAATGTTAAAAATTAAATTTTGGAGAATACAGCATATATTGTTAATGAAAGTATTAGAACAAGGCGATGAAATAAAACGAGGGCACTTTCATTTTTCTGCATCTAACGGTGTATATATTGAAAGTTCGTGTAGCCCACAAATGAGATTAGATGTTTTATATATAAGAGGTGACAACGAAGACATAGATGATGAAGTTGTGCATTTTGATTGTGGCGATGAAAGAAAAGCAAAAATTCTGCTAAACCGCTATATCGAAGCGGTTAGAGAATACAACAGCACTCTACCAATAGAAAACAAAGATACAGATGATATAGAAATAATTATTGCAGAATAGGTCAACAAATAAGGAGGATAGTTAATATGAAAGCAACAATTAGTGCAAATGGAAAAACCGTCCAAGTTGAAATGACGGAGGAACAGGCTAAAATATTAGGATTGGCTGAGGAACGAAGCCGAACAGGATATGAGAGAAGAGAAGAATGTAACAATAAGAAGTATTATTTTGTCAATACTATAGATTTAGTAATAGAAGATGAGAATACCGTCCTATTTGACCAAAATCGTTATGATGTAGGCAATTATTACAGCGATAAAACCATTGCTGAGAACAATGCAAGAGCTGATAGGTTATTGCGTCAGCTAAAACAGTGGCAGGCACAAAATGACAAGGCTATTTCTATATCTGATTGGAAAAATGAGGGGATTATTAAATATTTTATTGCATATAACTATCGTTCCAGTCTATTTGAAATAGGAAGATGCTCTCGAAGAAGAGAACCAAATATTATTTACTTTACAACGAAAGATAAAGTGTCAAAGGCGGTTAAAAATTTTAGAGACGAATTAGAATGGTATTTTACCGAATACCAACAACGTCTTGATGAAGAATAAGGAGAGTGAACAAATGGGATATTATAGAGTGCGTAAAAATTGGAACAATGGTAAATGGGATAGTTCACAAATTTGTGCATATACAGATAAAGAAAAAGCTATTGCTGAATGCACCAAAGAAAGAATTGAGCAGGGATACAAAGTATTTGATCCGAATGGAGAAGTTGTATATCCAATTATTTTGGAAGAAAGAACAAAAACTTTGAAGGACGATGGAGTTATTACTGATGATGAAACAAAACATTGGAATGACATATTTAATAAGAAGAAACTCGCTCATTTAGATGATTTAAACATAGTTATAGATAGGTATTCTAAACTATTGAATAAAAATGAAACAAAGATAGTTTCGCATAATGGTATTTGTATGTTGAGAATACCATCAAATAGATTCCAAATTAAATTGGTTGATAAATCAAAGAGCAACTTGGACGAAGATACATATTTTAATCTTGGTTATTTTGCAAACTTCAAAGAGGATGGAATTTTCTTTACTTTGCCAGTGGCAAACCTTGTAGCCGACACAGATGAAAACACACTTTCATCGCCATGTTTGAAATATTTGAAGGAACGAAAAGTCAAGGATAATAAGGTTTATTTCTATGCAAGTCAAAATGCGTCTGATCAGTTTAAAACAAAAGACGTGTCTACATTGATTATTTGTAATGACAATACAGTTTTTATTGATAAGTACAACAGTTTATATGATGAAGATGTTAAATATGCCGTTTCGGGTGCGCCGATTATAATTGATGGATTTAGAGCAACGACAGAATATTTGGACGAAGGTTGGGATAATTCGATAGTTAGACCAACTGTTCACGGATTTTTAGGAGTCAAAGATAATTATATCTATTATTTTTACATTGAAACAAAGACCTCAAATTGTATTACAAGTGGAGAGATTTACGACAAAATTAAAGATTGTGGATTTTCTGATGTTATTAAAGTTGATGGTGGTGGAAGTTTCTATTGTAAAATCAATGGAGAAATTCAAAAGAGTACAAGTGAGAATAGACAAATTAATAACATTGGTGTTGTGATGTAGAGAAGATGTAGAGAATTAAAAGGGGAATCATAAAATGAACGATGATATAGAATTGGTCAATGCTGGCGAGTATCTCGATAAATTGTATGCTTATATGTGTACATCAAAATTGTATTACTACGATATACAATATATGTTTTCGACAACTTTATTGGAATATCGGTTAAAACACAATATGACCCTAAAAGAAATGTCAAGTTATTTAGAAGTAACTCCGAAAATGCTTTCTAAATATGAAAGTGGAGATTACAATTTTTCACTTTCTCAAATTTGTGATATATGTGAAAAATTAAATCTAAAACTTAGTCTTTCGATTATTGAAAATTAAACACAAAGGAGAATATCGTTATGGTAACAAAAACGATGAAATTATCGGATATAAAGATTTCGGATGCTTTTGCAAGGACTCATGTGTCCGAAAGAAAACTACGGAAATGTAGAAATTATTTCGAAAAATTCGGAAAGCCGGATAGAGAAATTGTGGTTGCTTCCGACGGAATTCTTAGCGACGGCTATATTATGTATCTTATTTACAAAGAGAATAATATAGAAGATGTAGAAGTCAGAGTCGAAGATTGGGGAGCAAGTAGCTATAGAAATGAACGAACGATGTATATTTACGGTAGACATATCAATGGAAATGATGTTGATAATAAAACATATATGTGGAGAGTTCCTTCAAATTGGATGAGATTCAGAGATAATGTCCAAATTGGTGATGTGATACTTTGCAAAACAAAATATGGGATAGGAATCGTATCGGTAACTGACAAAAAGATATATGATAAATGTCCGGTGAATTTTAGAGTAAAAAAGGTAGCGAGCAAAACAATTTTTAAAAAAAGGATTACAGAGGAAGGAGAAATTTACTATGGCGGTGCTGAAGAATTTTGATGGAAATGAATTATGTGTAAATTGCACTTGCGGTTGTGATGAGGGGATACATATTAAAATTGATAAATATAATACATTTCATTATGCTTTATTAGTGTTTACAAATGGCAAATTTTATGCTGAACAAGACTTTGGATTTATTAAAAAGTTAAAGAAAATTTGGGCGATTATATTCAATAAAGACTTTTATTATGCAGATATCTGTATGACGGAAAATGAATTCCATCAGTTTAAAACATGGATTAATCGACAGTAAGATTGGATGATATTATGACATATAAGACTTTGCGAGAAAGGGTTGAAGAACAACAAGTATCGCATAATGATTTATCACAAAAAGAGATTGATAAAAAACTTGAAGATACATTGCAGAATTTAAAAGAATTGAGAGATGAATCGGCGTTGTACTCAACTTCTAATTTGATGAGAGAACTACAAATTATTAGAAATGGTTACGTAAAAGGAGAATAATGATATGGGTAAAATACATAGTGTAGCAATATGTAAGAAGGAAACTTTCGAACAATGGAAAAGAGGAGAATTGTTATGTTTTGATGGAGTATTGTTGTCGCCTATTGATTGTGTAAGTTCAACAACTAAAGTTGCTGCTAAAAAATTATATATAAAAAATCAAGATGAATTTCAAAAGGATTGGGCAGACTTATCAAACGAAGCGAAAGAAAAGTGTTATGTGCAATATGTAATGAAACATGATACTAGTTATTGTGAGAACGGCGAAACGTATGAAGAATATATGAATGGTGACTTAGATAGTTATGAAATGGAATATACTTCAGAAAGCGGCGATGAACTTGTTGTATTCGGAAGATATGGTACAACAGATAGTGGGATACTAAATAGGCAGATGGACGCATTTAGACTAAACAGTATAGTTGATTGAAACGGCAGTTTTAAATTAAAACTTAATTCCTCAATAGCTTAAATCAAAAAGTAAAAAGAACAAAAGGAGCTAAAATAATGAGTAACAGACCACTTGTAACTAAAGAATTAACCGATGCAGTTGAAAGTTTGCTTAATCCGTATCACGATACAAGAATATATATAGCAAAAGAAGTGACTTTTGATTATAGAACAGAACAGGCTTGCAGAGTAGATTTGATGAGATTTAAGCCTATCAATAATACTGTTTCCGGTATTGAAAAAGGTGATTTTTACTGTTATGAAGTTAAATCATCAGTCGAAGATTTTCATAGCAAAAACGGTCACAATTTCATTGGAGATTATAACTACTATGTAATGCCGAAAGATGTATATGAGAAAGTAAAAGGTGAAATCCCATATGAAGTAGGTGTACTTGTTTCGGATATGAAAAAAGATTACGGACGAATAAACCTCTATCGTGCTAAAAATGCGAAACGAAAGGATAGGAATAAGCCATTATCCGAAATGTTACTTATGATGTTCCGTTCGGCTGTAAGAGATACAATTTCAAGGGCAACATAATATTACAGGTGTACTGAATATACGATTGATGAAGTAAGGGTTGCTATAAATGAGGAGATACGACAATATCTAAAGGGGAGAAAATGATATGTTATTAAGTGAAATTGCAGAAAAGATTATAGAAAAAGATCCGGAAGATTTCTTGAGATATGCTGTTGAGGTTGGTAATAGAGAAAAGTCCTATGAGGATTCTTTAATCAATCCATTAATAGATCATTACTTGTACAATGAATTAAATTTATGTTCTTGTGGATCACCTGATACCACTTTGGAAGTCATTCGAAGATATCTTCATATTCGGAAAGAATGGAAGGATTTAAGTTATGATGAGGTGCAAGAAAGATATAAAACGGAATTGCATATAGACACCGAAGATTATGAGCAGTATGGAGTATTTCAATTCATGGCATATGAAATAGACAGTCTTGGGTTTACAGATCATGGTAGTAGTATTGGCTACTGTTGGTTGACTGAAAGGGGCGAGATGTTTCTTACAGTGCTGGATGCATGGAGTCAACATAATAAGGAGAATTAATTATGAACATAGGAGAAAAGAAAGAATTTATTGGATATGTAGATAAATACGATGGTGGTTGTTTATTTGAAACAGATAAAGCCGCTTATAGTAAGAATGTTGTATTGGCTATAGATGAACTGTTACGCACCGAAACAGAGGATTGTGAGAAATATAAAATAACGATAGAAAAATTGGGGGCGGAAATGATATGAAACTAACTCATAGATATGATTGTTATTTAGAATTAAACGAATATCTTTCTCATGAATATCATTGTGAGCTAACCAAAGAACTTGATGATTTGGCTGGTTTTGATAAGAAAATGATTGATGAATATGAATATGGACATTATATATTGGCAACTGAAGCGGATATGAAACAAAGACTTTTGTACATAAGAATTCCAGGTGGTACGGTTGGTAATATATTTTTGGATAAGACGGAGAATATTATTACGAAGATAACAATTGATACAGATTATGTCGTAGATTCGTATCCTGAGAATGTTCAAGAATATGTTCAGAAATACGTTGGAGAGAAAATTGAAATAGGAGATTAAAGCTTAATTTCAAGACAAAGGGGGTGAGGAAAGTGGCGGATAGTATATTGCTTACAGTATTTATAACAATGCTCGTATTATATGTCATAAGTGAAGTTATACAAAGATGATATTTTAATAATTTAGTATAAAAAGCACAATTTATGGAGGTAAATAATATGAAAGATTTTAATAAAGTGGCAATTGTTAATTTGTTTGACGATTATGCATGCGATGATTATGCAGTTGCATTGTATGATGACGAAGCAAAGCTAATATGTGATTCATGGTTGGTCGTTGTGAATGGATGGGGAAATGAAAATGCAAGGGTACTTGGAGAAATTAAACGTGTTTTTCCTATTGAAGATTGTGATAAAGAAATAGTTGGACAAGTTATTGGTGTTGTGAATATGGATGCGTATAACAAAAGACATATAGAAGAAAAAAGATTAAAAGAGACGGCAGAAAAGAAAGCTACAATTGAAAAGGAATTGGAGCAAGAAATCAATAAATACAAAACAGTTACGTATTATGAAGATATGGCAAAGAAATATCCGAATAATTCAAGATTACAAGACTTGGTTAATAAGTTGTTAGAATTGGGAGAATAATCATATGTGGGAAGATATTTTAGGACGATTAAGGAAGTTGTCCAAAGAACAACTAATTTACATCATCGAACAATACCGCAATGTAACTCGTAGAATGAGTGATACTCTTGTAAGAGAAAGCCAAGGTTATAATTCAAGTAAAGCTTGTGATGATATACGAGATTGTTTACAGGATTGTGATTTTATTCGTACTCATGAATTGGCTACTTATGTAGATATGAAGCTTGGCAAGATTTCCGGTGAAGAATATAGAGATATAGTGTTGAGAGAAGATGCCGATTAAATATTACTTTCAAAGGATAGAAAAGGAGAATAAACTTATAAGTCAGTATGTTAAATCACATAAGATGATTTTTCAAATATACAAAAAAAGGAGAAATAAAATGAACGGATTAAACGAAAAAGAAGTTCTGAAAAGTCGAGAACAACACGGAAGTAATAAACTTCCCGAACCAAAGCTGAAAAAGTGGTATGAATTTGCCAAAGAGGCATTGAGTGAAAAAATAACACTCATATTAATTGCAATTGCAGCATTGCAGTTGGTATTGGGTATTATGGGTGTTATGGATTTATCTGACCCAATTATGATATTAGTTGTATTAGGAATTGTAACAGCCATAGCAATAAAAACAGGCTTAGGAGTTCAAAAGTCGGCAGCAGAGTTGAGAGCTAAAACGTCATTAAGATATTGTGATGTTATTCGTGATGGCAAGGTGCAAACAATCAATAAAGATGATTTAGTTGTTGGTGATATAGTTTGTATCGGAATGGGACAAGAAATCTTTGCTGACGGTTATATCATAGAAGGAAAAGTTTCTGTTAATAATGCTGCAATTAACGGAGAAACGAAAGAATGTTTAAAAACACCTGTCGAAGGTTATAAACATGTAAAAACAACTTCAACGGATGCATATACAAATCAGAATTCTTTATTTGCCGGCACAACAGTTATGTCGGGTGAAGGTAAGATGATTGTAACTGATGTCGGTATAAACACTGTCAACGGTGATACACTTGTTAAAATGCAAACTCTTGAATCACCAAAAACAGCACTTGATATTGCTCTCGATAATTTAAGCGATTTTATATCTAAATGGGGTACTATTGCAGCAGTTGTTACATTCATAGTTTTGACTATTTCGGGTATTCTGCAAGTAGGTTTTGGAGCATATTTCGATGGTGGTATTTTAAATATCATTCAGAAAATCGCACAAAATTTTTCAATCGCATTGACGATTATAGTCGCTGCTGTACCAGAGGGACTACCGCTGATAGTTAAATTGGTTACAAAGCAAAATGTTAAAACGATGGAAAGGTTCAACATTTTAGCTAAGAACCCAAACAAAATACCTGAACTTGCGTATGTTGATATAATTTGTACAGATAAGACTGGTACTTTAACTACAGGTGTTATGACGCCGAAAAAAATCATTGATATGTTCGGTAATGATATTAATAAGAATTCGGAAGTTTGGGGAGATATTGAAAAAAATATCTGTTTGAATAATAGTGCAAAATTCGATTCTGAAAATAATATTACAGGCGGTAACTCTATTGACAGAGCAATATTAAGCCTTGTATCGTCAGAAAAATATGCTGAAATTCAAACGGAATATCCGATAAAATCTCGCCAAGCGTTTAATAGCGAATACAAATATTCAGCTTATACCACTCAAAACGGTGTTACATATTACAAAGGTGCTCCTGAAAAACTTATCAAACACTGTAATTTGAATACGGAAGATAAGGACAATCTAAACAATGATATAAAATCTATGACAAAGAATTCAATGAGATGTATAGCATTAACAAAGTCAAACGAAGATTTAAAAGAAAGTGAATTACCTGATGATATGACATTTCTCGGTATTATCGGTGTTGTTGATCCAGTAAGAGAGGAAGTTCCACAGGCAGTAAAGATGGCACATGAAGCAGGTATTCAAGTTATCGAAATCACAGGTGATTGTATTGAAACTGCCGTCGCAGTTGCTAAAGAATGTGGTATTTATAAAGATGGTGACGTTGCTCTTACAAATGATGAATTTGAAAAGATGTCAGATGAAGAAGTAAAAAACATTATTCCGTCTTTGAGAGTAATCTCAAGATGTTCACCAAATACCAAACTTCGTCTTGTGACATTAGCACAAGAAATTGGTAAGTCGGTTGCTATGACAGGTGATGGTGTAAACGATTCACCGGCACTTAAAAGAGCCGATGTAGGCTTTGGTATGCAGTCGGGCAGTGATGTAGCAAAGGAAGCATCAGATATAATCCTTACTGACGATAACTTTGCAAGTATTGTAAAAGGTATTGAACTTGGAAGAACATTTATGCACAACATTATGATGTTTCTTGAATTTCAATTGCCTATAAATATATCTTTGTTGATATTAAGTGTTATTTATCCTATGTTGGCAACCGGAGCTTTACTTGCATCGGTACAAATTTTGATTGTAAACATTATAATGGACTCGCTTAATTCATTGTCTTTCGGTGGCGAACCACCTAAAGAAGAATATATGACAGAAAAACCAATTAAAAAAGGCTCAGGTCTATTTATTCGAGGTGCAAAGAAACGTATTACAATCAGTACGGTAGCATTCGTAGTTTTGTATGCGATTATAACATTTACACCAATAGCGAATATGTTTGCTACCGAAACAGAAGCCATAACAGCAAGATTCGCTTTGTTGTGTTTCATGGCGGTATTTAACGGTTTCAATATCCGTACAGAACATATTAATCTGTTTGAGGGTATTAGCAAAAATAAATTGTTTTCTATTATAGCAGCCGGTATAGTGGTGATGACATTTTTCTTGTGTAATATTGCTCAAAATCTCATTAAGGTTACTGCATTAGATTTAAAGCAATGGATAGTTGTCATATTGCTATCATTTATAGTTATACCGATTGATATTGTCAGAAAATTATGTGTAAAAAGTAAAAAGCAAAATTAAAAGGAGGATTTGTTTATGTCGATTAGTTTGGTAAAAGGTCAGAAAATCGACCTTACAAAAGGTAACAGTGGGTTGAGAAAAGTTGCGTTTGGTCTTGGTTGGGACACAAATAGATACGATGGCAATTCAGACTTCGATTTGGACGTGTCAGCTTTTCTTACAGATGACACAGGAAAAGTAACAAGTGAAAAGGATTTTGTATTCTATGGTCAACCACAACATCCAAGTGGAGCATTAATTTATTCAGGTGATAATAGAACTGGTGAGGGTGATGGTGATGACGAAACAATGATTGTTGATTTAAATAAAATCCCGTCTAATATCATAAAAATCAGTTTCTCTGCAACAATATATGATGCAGATGAGCGTTTGCAGAATTTCGGTATGGTTGATAACTCATATATCAGAGCTTATGATGTCGACACAAATGAGGAATTGTTTAAATATGAATTGAATGAAGATTTCTCATTGGAAACAGGAATTATTGCCGGTGAATTATATCGTAAAGATAATGAATGGCGATTTAATGCCGTTGGCAGTGGGTACGAAAATGGCTTGGCTGCTATTGGAAGAACATTTGGATTGGATATTTAAAAGTAGGAGGATATACATATGTCAGTTAATTTAAGTAAGGGACAAAGAATAAATTTATCTAAGGAAGTTGAAGGACTATCAAAAATTATGGTTGGACTTGGCTGGGATGCTGCAAAACAAAGTGGTGGAATTCTAAATCATTTATTTGGTTCTACAAGCTATAGCATTGATTGCGATGCATCTGCAATAACTATGGGAAATGGTAATAAATATAGAGCTTGTATTTATTACGGAAATCTATCTGAAGATAATGTTTATCATCATGGTGATAATCTAACCGGCGATGGTGATGGCGATGACGAACAAATAACAGTAGATTTAGCTCATTTGTCAAGTGAGATTGAACGAATAGTTTTTGTTGTAAACATTTATAATTGTACAGAAAGAAAACAAGATTTTGGCTTGATAAAAAATGCATATATTCGACTTGTTGATGAAAGTACAGGAAAAGAGATTTGTAAGTATAATCTTTCGGATGATTATGCAGGCAAGACTGCAATGATATTCGCAGAAGTATATAGAAACAATGGCGAATGGAAGTTTAATGCCATAGGTCAAGGCACGAACGATGCCAGCATTAGTCAATTAATAAATAGATATAGATAAAAATTAGGAGGTAACTATAATGGCAATTTCATTACAAAAAGGACAAAGAGTTGATTTAACAAAGGACAGACCATCATTGAAAAATGTACTTATTGGACTAGGTTGGGATATCAACCATTATGACGGTGAGACAGATTTTGACTTGGATGCATCGGCTTTCATGACAAAAGCAAATGGTAAAGTAGGCAACGAAAACGATTTCATTTTCTATGGAAATCTTAACCATGTATCAGGAAGTGTCCAGCATATGGGTGATAATCGTACTGGCGAAGGCGATGGAGATGATGAGGTAATTAAAGTTCAACTTGATAAAATTCCATCGGATTACGACACAATTTCATTTACTGTTACAATTTATGAAGCTGAAAAAAGATTGCAGAATTTTGGAATGGTTGAAAATGCTTATGTACGTCTTATAGACGAAGATACGGGTGAGGAACTTGTTCGTTTTGATTTGACGGAAGATTTCTCAACAGAAACAGCTTTAGTTGTTGCTGAGATATATAAGCGTGATGGACAGTGGAAATTTGCAGCTATCGGAAGTGGTTATGACGGCGGTTTAAAAGCATTATGTAAAGAATACGGCATTGATGCTGAATAACAATTCTTAAACAAATTTTATACATAGTCATACTCAAAGATTCTTTTGGGTATGACTCAACACTAGATTTAATGGAAGGATATGATGTTATGACCAACTTTATGTTTATTGTTATTGTAGCAATTATTTTAATTACTTTAATTCTTTTCTTTACTCCATTTGGAAAACAAATTCGAGTAAAACTTAGAGGTAAAGGCGATGAAATAATGAGACAAGACGCTCAAACACCGGAAGGTGCGAGGGATTATTACAATACTGCAATCAGAGAAAAAGAAGAATTTTATAACAAAGCATCGGCTACATATACTGAAATTTCAGGGAAAAGAAATACCGCCGAAAAAGATTTGTATCAAGCAAACAAAGATATAATGCAAGTCAATCAAAATATCAATGCTTGTCTTGATGAAAATAAAGAAAATGAAGCAATGCAATACGCTATGAAAAAAGCCACTTTGGAGAATAAAATTAAAGTTCTAAAAGAAACTATTTCTGAAATGAAAGAAGCAGAGGCACATCAAAAAGATATTCGAGATCAAGCAGCTGAGGAATTGCAAAAACTCAAAGAAGAAAAGGAACAGACTCTTTTCCAGATGGAAGCAGATAATCAAATTATCGAACTTCATCAAAGTATGGATAATTTGAATACAAATAGCGAAAGTGACAGAATGCTTGAACGAGTAAGGGAAGGAGCGCGTAAAACAAGAGAGCGTGCAGAAGGAAGTAGGATTGCATATGATTCAAGTGCTCAAGCAAATGACAGAAGATTAGCAAATTCCGAAAGAGAACGTAATGCACGACAAATTCTTGAGGATATGAAGAAACAGAGAGGTAACAAGTAATGATTGTACTTAATATAGGTGTATTCTTAGTTTGTATTGCCGTAGCATTTTTTAGTGGAATGATTGTAGGACGAAAGACAAAGAAGAAATAAAATAATGAGACTGCATACGGTGAAAACCGTATGTGGTCTTGAAAACCTGATTTCAAGGAGAATATTGTAATGGTTAAAGATACAAAAGATAGAGACGAAAAATATGAATTAATAAAAACATGTTTCGCTCTTGGAGGAAAACCATATATAAAAATTTGTTGTCCATGTTGTGATAATTTAACAGAAGGAAGCTATCAAGTGATTACAGATATTCCTAAAAAATTATATTGCTCTCAATGTGGAGCAGAAATTATACAGCCAATTCAATTTGCTAAAGTTTTATTTAAGTTTAAATAAAAAGAGAATGGATATATGAATACAATTATATTCAATGAAGATGATTGGGTTTAATTATAAGGAGGAATTATTATGAGTTTGTTATGTGACAGAGCAAAAAACAAATTAGATAAAAGCAAAAGAAAATATAAAGAATGTCCGCAATCTCAATTTCCAAATCGAGAAGCTGAATTGTTTTGTGAAAATTGTGGACACTCTTTAGGGAAAAAAGATGTTTTGATTATTGATTTGGAAACGGTGAAGTATTGTTCAAAATGTATTCAAAAATATATAAAAGAGACACCGTTCGACATTCCTGATGGTACGGTGGTCAAAGACTTTGGTGATTCTGTTTATTTAAAATACAAAGGTGGTTATATAATAGAACAAACAGTTCTAAAGGATTGTTATTTTAACACAAAGGGGAGGTATATTAAAGTAAAAGGCAAAAGAGTATATATTTAAGTTTGAAATTTTGCTTTCATTTTGATTTTTAAACAGAGGATAATTCACTGTAGTATTTACTACGTCTTTGGGCTGTTCGCCCGATAATTCAATTTTAGATTATAAATTTTATTTAGATGGTTGCAAACATCTATAACAATATTAAGAAAGGTATTGAGTAACGTTTTAAAGTGTACACGCTCCGAATATAATATGCAATATTTAGGCGGTAAAAGTCGAATTAGTAAACAAATTTCGGAGGTAATAAATGAGATACCAAGGTGGAAAATCAAGAATAGCGAAACAAATTGCAATGATAATAACAGGAACTGGGGGGGATGATCTAACATTCGTAAGTCTTTTTTGTGGAAGTTGTTCAATAGAAAGTAAAGTTGATGGATTTGCAAGAAAAATATTAAATGATAAACATGAATATTTGATTGAACTCTTAAATGGGGTTAAACATGGATATGATTTGCCAGAGAATATATCTGTAGATGATTATAAGTATATAAAAGAACATAAGGACGAGGATAAAGTTTTAGCTGGCTTTGTAGGATTTGGATGTTCGTTTGGAGGTAAATGGTTTGGCGGATATGCAAGGAATAAAACAGGAACAAATTATGCAGCCCAGAGCAAAAGATCGTTGTTAAAGGATATGGATACTCTTATGGATGCTGAATTTATATGTAAAGATTATCGTGAGGTAGAACTCCTGCAAAACTGTGTAGTATATGCTGATCCTCCGTATAATGGGACAACAGGGTATGGAAAAGAAAAATTTGATTCAAACGAATTTTGGAATTATATGAGAGAAATAAGCAAAGATCATATTGTGTTTATCTCCGAACAAAATGCACCAGATGATTTTGTGGCAATTTGGAGTAAACCATTTACAAGAACTTTAGATGTAAACAAAAACAATCAGTTTAAAGTCACAGAAAAATTGTTTGTACATCAAAATAATTTAAAATACATACAACATTAATTCAAATAAAATAAGAAGACGTGTTTATTTTATAGAAATGAAAATATAGAAAATTAAGTTGATGAGGAGGAGTGAGGTTTGTGTGCACACAAAAAACTATAGTTTACTCCTAAAACAGTATGAAACTAAATCGGATATATAATGAAGATTGCTTTAAAACCATGGAGAGAATGTCCAGTGAATTATGTACAAACATATTAACCTCTCCATTTTATAACACAAATAAAAAGCAATGTAAATCAAATACTCTTATGAAGTCAAATAATGCTTCAAGTAAATTTCCTTATTTGAGATATGATACACATGTAGACAATATGACTGATGAAGAATATTGTAATTTTACTCATAAATTATTTTTGGAATTTGATAGAATTTTAAATCCACATGGAACTGTTTTATATAATCTTTCTTATGGAAATAACAATAGAGATGGAATGTTTAAAGCTATAAATACAATTATCACACAAACTCCATTCACAATTGCTGATGTAATTACATGGAAGAAAAGTTCTGCAATGCCAAACAATTGTAGTCCTAATAAACTTACCAGAATTACTGAATTTGTATTTGTGTTTTGTAAAAAAGACCAAATTGATACGTTCTATTGCAACAAGCCTATTGTGAGCTATAGAAAAACGGGACAAGCTTCATATGGTAATATTTTTAATTTCATTGAAGCCAAAAATAATGATGGTTCATGTCCATACAATAAAGCAACTTATTCAAGTGATTTATGTAAACAACTTTTAAACATATATGGTTGCAAGGATGGAATTGTATATGATCCATTTATGGGAACGGGAACAACGGCTGTTGCTTGTAAAGAGTTGAGTATAAATTACATAGGAAGTGAAATTTCTAAGAATCAATGTGAGTGGGCAGAAAATAGGTTATCAAAAGTGTAAAGAGTATTGATTGAAAGAAACATTTCAAACGGAGAATATAAAACTAGGAGGAGTAAAATTATGAAAATTATAAAAACAGGAAGTACATATCAAATTTATGGCGAAGATTTAATTGTGTTGGACAAACTGCCGGCACAAACATATAAAATTGGTTTCAGTAAATTTACCGGTTTCTTTTTAGAGAAGCAACATGATTTGGAAATCAAGGAAGATAAGATATATGGAGTTCATGAAGAAAAGGCGAATAAAGTATTGAATAGATTTGCAAAATCTCGTAAGAATTTAGGCGTAATTCTTAGCGGAGATAAAGGTATTGGCAAGTCTTTGTTTGCAAGATTACTTTCACAAAAAGCAATTGAAAATGGTATTCCAGTTATATTGGTCGATGATTTTATTCCTGGTATTGATGGTTTTCTAAATGATATTCAAAATGAAGTGCTTATTTTGTTTGATGAGTTTGATAAAACATTTAAGAGTCGAGACGATGTAGACCCACAAGCACAAATGTTGTCATTCTTTGATGGTACAAGTTCTGGGAAGAAATTATTTGTAGTAACTTGCAATGAATATCGTAATTTGAATGAGTATATGATTAATAGACCTGGAAGATTTCACTTTCACTTTAGATTTGAATACCCGACGGCAGATGAAGTAGGAAATTATTTGAGAGATAAAATAGATGAAAAATATTTTTCTGAAATTAACAAGGTCGTTTCTTTTTCAAGAAAGATTAAATTGAATTATGATTGTCTTTCGGCAATTGCTCTTGAATTAAATGAGGGAGAAAAGTTTGAAGAAACTATTAAAGATTTGAATATTATAAATACATATGACAGGAAAAGACAATATGATGTTCAATTATTCACAGAAGAAGGCATTGTCTTTGCAAGTGAAAATAAGGAATTAGACTTACTAAGTGGGGATACTAATGATATTTGGGTGGAGGATTCAGAAGGTAATAGTATAAATATCGAATTCTCGGCTAATAATGCAATATTTGATAATAAGCAAAACTCATTTATTGTATATGGAAATAATGTTAAGATATGTGATGATTATGAGTATGTAGATAAAGCAAAGGAAGATATTTATAAAAATCTCCATTGTGCATATATCAAGTTTTCTCAGAGTTATAATGATTATCTTCATTACAAGTTGATATAAAGGAGAATATAATAGTATGAGATTTATTGATGATATTAGATATATAAAAGATCAGGTTTTTTCGATACTGATGAATGTAAAAAGTATAAATATATTAGTAAAAAATATGTATGACAAGATGTTTGATAAGCCTGAAGATTCAGATAGAGTAAAGTTGCTTGAAGAACAAGTTGATTGCCTTATCAAAAATAATTTTAAAGATGGAAAGGCATATGATTCAATTGTGCTTATACCATCAAAAAAGATGAGTGATATGGGTCAAATGCCAATGATTATACATCGTGGCGAAAAGATTAATACAGATAATATGACTTCATTCAATTTGTCGTGGAATTATGGTGATGGTGCAATTCTTACAACTGAAAGGGAGTAATGTTATGGATATTATATGTATGAATGGGCTATATAAGCTGACAATTAATCAAGAATATACGATAATAGCAGAGAATATCATGAAAGCAAAACAAGAATTTCTTCAATTTCTTTCTACGGATTTTGATAGAACGGTCGATAAAAAGCTTGGCGATTATGGTTTTGATTCGGAGAATATAAATAGATGAAAACAATGTTTCAAAGGGAGAGTGTTGCAGCATGATGAAGGGCGATAAGATAAAATTAAAAAAGAAAATAGGTACATTTGATCATATTGGTGCAATATGCGAAGTGACTGATGTGTCAGAAGACGGCATAATTTCTTTTAGATACAAAAATAAATATGAAGGCTGTATCTCAGAAGATGTGTGTGCAGAATATTTTGATGAAGTTCACAAGTGGAGCGAATGGAGAAAGAAAAATGGTGGGAATTACTTCAACAGTGATGGAAGATTTTATGCATTTGTTTATGAATACAGAACCGATGGCAAAAAGATTCAAGTACGAAGTGGGAAATATAAAGCAGAGGCTTGTTGCTATAAAGATGATACATATAATGAGGAGATAGGTTTATTCCTAGCAAGCAATAGATTGTTTATAAAAATTCTTCAAGACATGGTTAATTCTGAAATTCGTCAAATGAAATATGATGTAGTAGATGAACTTTTTAGGAATGTGGCAAAGGCAAGTGCAAAATTAGGTGTTAAATTTGTATAAGTAAATAAACTTTTCATCGGATGAAACGGAGAATGTATAGGTAGAAGGGTAGAAAATATAATGAGTACAAAATATTATATACATACACAAAACAAGGAATTTGTTGAGAAGTATTTCTTTAATGAGTATAGACTTGTGGACGAACCTTGTTTTGGCTATGAAATTTGTATTGGACGTAGAAGTGGTGGATGGAAGCCTTTGTTTAATCAACACAACGACGCATATACTTCCGTTGAAGAAATGAAAGAATTTTTATCCATACATTCCGATAAAATTTCTATATATGATGAATCTGAACGATTTCTTACTTTAAATGAATTAGAAGATGAGTTAATAAATTGGGCGGAACGTCAGGAAGTCAAGTATATGAAGTATAATGCTCAAGATTCTGACTTAGGCGATATTCATTTTGATGTAAGTACAAAAGACGATTATGATATAAGAGCTCCATTTGACCATATTGAATATAACAAAGTAATAGATAGGCTTGCTCCCGAATTAAAAACGTATAGAGGTCATTATACTCATGATAAAGATAATTATGATTTTGTGTCGGGTTGGTGGAGTAACCCAAGACCAAGAGGATTATTGAGGAGGCTGTTTAATGAGTTGGAATCCGGTAATGAATAAATTCATTGAAATAAAAAATGAGTTTCATAAAAGAATGGGATATATTACATATAACAAGGACAAGAAGAAAACATGTTTGGAACTATGGGTCGAATGTTTAAATAACATTGAACCCATAAATCAATATCCTGAATATACAGACTTACTTTCAAGATTAGAACTAAATCAAAATGGACACTTTCTTCTTTTGAGATACGGTCAATATAGCGATATCTATAATGGAGAAGTTGATAATTCTGGTGAAGAATTATGGAATAAATATGATGGATTCTATCGTGAATGTAGAAGCATAGTAATTGACATAGTAAATGACAAAATAGTTTTGTGTCCCTTTGCTAAATTCTTTAATATTAACGAACTCGAAGAAACAAGTTTGGAGAATATACAAAGTAGGATTGGCAATGCAAAAACAGTTGAATTTTCAAATAAGTTGGACGGTTCTATGCAATCAGCTACTTGGTATAATGGTCAAATTATAATGGCAGGCAGTCAATCTATTAATCCAAATACTTCATGGAGATTACAAGATGGTTATAAGATGATATATCAGTTATCTGGTTATGAACGAATGTTACGAGAATATCCCAATATCACTTTTGTTTTTGAGTACATTTCATTGAAAGATACACATGTCGTTAAATACACAAAAGAGCAAGAAGGATTATATCTTATCGGCATGAGAAGTAATTTGACCGGCGAAGAATATTCATATGAATCAATTCTCAAATTCGCAAAATTATACAATATTCCAACAACAGAAATCTTCAACAAGACCTTGGATGATGTTATGACCGAATTAGACGATAAGTCATCTGATGAAGCGGAAGGTTTTGTAATCAACATTGACGGTTATAAGGTTAAATTAAAATACAATGATTATGTGCATATTCATAAAGTATTATCTAAGTTATCGTCTATCAATTTAGTGATTTCTTCTATCGCTGACAGCTGTTATGATGATTTACTATCGAAATTACCAAAGGCTTATCATGAAAATGTTAAGAAGATAGCAACCGTTGTTATGAAGTATATTAATGAGACCACAAAAAATATAAAACAATACTATGATGATGCTCCCAAAACCAATAAAAAAGATTTTATGATATATGTTTCAGAAAATGTTCCTAAGGAGTATCAAGTATATTGTAGAGAATTATATTATGGTCATGATATCAATGTTTTAAAAAGTGGCAACAAAAAGTCACCTCGATATAAAAAATTAAAGGAAATGGGAGTAGACGATTATTCTGTACTCTTCAAGGAGGAATTGAAGGATGTTTAAACAAGAAGTGCAAAATCAAATTCAACAACATTATGACAAACTTATATCATTAGGCTACAATGTTGTTGGTGTATTTTTATACGGTTCACAAAATTATGAGTTGGATTACTCTGGTTCAGATGTCGATTCAAAAGCAATAATTCTTCCTACATTAAACGATATTGTGTTTAATCGTCAACCTGTAAGTACGACACTTGATATGGGGAATGGTTGCTTATGTGATGTAAAAGATATTCGTAAAATGTTTGAGTGTTTTAAGAAACAAAATATTAATTTTGTTGAACTTTTGTTTACTCAATATTATGTTTTAAATCCAATTTATGAAGAACTATTCGAACCTATGTTTGATAATGCTGAAAAAATTGCAAGATACAACAATTACGCAAGTGTTAATTGTATGTGTGGAATGGCATTTGAAAAGTACAAAGCTCTTACATATCCGTATCCAAGTATCGTAGATAAGATTGAGAAATATGGTTGTGACCCCAAACAATTACATCATATTTTACGTTTGAAAGATTTTATCGAAAGATATTGTAATGGCGAAAGTTACCGTACTATTTTAATCCCTAAAAATAAGGATATGTTGCTCGATATTAAATCTAATTATCATTATGAACTAGAATATTCAAAAAATTTAGCAAAAGAAACGTGTGAGTGGATTAAACAATATAAACAAGAGTATATGGAGAATAATCCATTGGAGATTAATACTGAAGCAAAAGATGTTATGGAAAAGGTGATGACAAACTTAATTACATTCAGTATAAAAAATGAGGTGTGTAGGAATGAGTAGACCAAAACTATATGTTATGTGTGGCTTGTCTGGAAGTGGCAAATCTACTATTGCAAAACAGATTACAAATGATAATCCTGATACAGTTATTATATCAACTGATATGATACGAGAACAATTAACCGGCGAAATCGGAGACCAATCTCAGAATGGTGAAGTCTTTGAACTTTTTTATACACTAATCCGAAAGCGTTTGGAGAATAAATACAATGTGATAGCTGATGCAACAAATATTACAATGAAATCTCGCCGGGCAATTCTAAATAAGGTTAACGGATTAGACATAGAAAAGATTTGTTACATAATACCGAAACCATTCGAGTGGTGTCAACAAGATAATAAAAATAGACCACATCCTGTTCCTGATGAAGTGTTGGAAAGACAAATTAGAAAATTTGAAATTCCATTCATTGAGGAAGGGTGGAGCAAGATTATTATTCATGATGAATTTAAAAATCATGTGAGAAATTTGGTTAATGAAATAGCTTATATGGGAGATTTCGACCAAAAGAATCCTCATCACACAATGGATTTGTACAAGCATTGTTTACATACTAAGAAATTAATGAAAGAAAAGGGTTATGAAAATCCTTGGTTGAGCGGTGCAATGATGCATGACTTAGGTAAATTGTCAACTCAAACATTTGATGAGAATGGCATAGCTCATTATTTCGACCATCACGCATACGGTTCGTATTTTGTATTAAGTCGAATACCTCAAAACTCAGAAGTATTAGATGTATGTTTTCTTATCAATTATCATATGTTGCCGTTTAGTTGGGAAAGTGAAAAAACGAAACAGCGCTGGCGAAAAAGATTCGGAGAATATAAGTATAAGATGCTTATGGATTTTCATGAATGCGATATACAGAGGTGACAAAGGAAATATATGAGTAAAGAGTTATCTAATAGAGAACAAAAGTTTCGGGATGAGTATATGGATATTTTGTATCAGGCTGTAAGGAAAGAGCATCCTCCTGGGAAATACCTTCTCTTAGACAAGGACGATTTAAGGAAATTGACGGAACTGTTCAAAAGAGTTTATCAAGAAGGAGAATATATTGATATGAATGATATTAAAGAATTTCTTACAAAAGAACATAAAGAATTTATTCATAAGAAAATTGTAAAAACAATTGAGGATATGGACTTTACTTCCATAATACAAGATTTTATCAAAGATGAATTAGATTATGTCAAATGCAATGCTAATGTTGATGCATTCTTAGAAAATCAGATTATAGAAATTATCCATCAGCATTTAGTCAAGAGCGGTTTGTTAAAGGAGAATAATTAAGCATGAACTATTTTATTTCAGATTTACATTTGGGTCATAAGAATGTTTTAAAGTTTGACAATCGTCCATTTATCAATATAGAAGAACATGACAAAACAATTATTGATAATTGGAATAGCAAAGTTAATGATAAAGATGATGTATATGTCTTGGGTGATATTAGTTGGCACAATGCCACCAAAACTATTGAAATTTTTAAACAGTTAAAAGGGCACATACATTTAGTTCAAGGAAATCATGACAATAGAATATTAAAAAACAAAGAATTATACAACTTGTTTGTCGAGGTTGTAGATTACAAGGAACTAAAAATTGACAATGAAGTTTCAGTTGTTCTATGTCATTATCCAATGCCATGTTTTAAAAATCATTATTATGATTGGGTACATCTTTATGGGCATGTACATAACAGCTTTGAAGAAAATATGATACAACATTTTAGATATGAAATGGGAGCATTATATGATAAACCTTGTCATATGTACAACGTCGGCGCGATGATGAAGTATATGGATTATACACCGAGAACACTAGAAGAAATTAGAACAGGATGGATATTAGAATCGTGAGACAAGTTGTTCTGATAAAAATGTTCGTAAGGTATAATTGGAAAACTATAAGCAGGGATAAGATTATGAAGGTGCTAAATTGAAAGTATATAATACTTGTTGTAAAGTTAGTAATTATTGTACTGGTGAATTAGAAGAAGTGTTAAATCAATATGCAGATTATGGGTTTAATTTGGTTTCAACGCTTATTGCAAAGAATGAATGTGACATAGATGTTATGTATTTGTTTTTTACAAAAGTATGCGAATAATTAGTAACCTAATGAAAATTAAATTTCAATTCGATTGACAGAAAGAAAGGATGAGGTTAATGTATCCATATTATAAATTAAGAAGAACAGAAGAAGATAAAGAGTTTTTCTTTAATAATATCGGATTCTTCAATTTCTGGGATGAATATTTGATTTTACATACTCTCAAAATGAAAAATTATTATTGGTGTATTGTCAATAGAACAAGTAAAAAGTTTTCTGTATCGGAACTAAACAATGAAGTGGAAGTTGAAACAGTACAAGTAATGTATAATTCATTAAAAAGAAAGAAACCGGAAGAAATGTATGAAGACTTCTCAGAATTGAAAGATATTGAATGTATTAGTTATGAATAAAAAATAGACAATCAACAAATTTTGGTCGAGGAGTTGATTGTCTATATAAAAGGATACTTCATAATGGGATATACCATTACTCTGTATTTTTATATTTTAACATATTTTTGCAGAAATATCAAGTGTTATTTTTATCATTTTGTTTGGGTGGGATTTAGCATACCCTTGGACTATTTGTGTCCATAAACCACTGTTCATATAGTTCACATAAATTTAATTCTATGTTCCGTCCGTTTGGGCGTTCAGATAGATTTTATTACGTTAATTTTTATTTCAAGGAGGATTTTATTTTAATGGCAGAAACAAAGAAAAAAGGAAGATTATTTGATTTACCAGAGACAAAGGGTGCGTTCCAACTAAAGGGAATTGTGTCTGGAATGGAAAAGGATACAGCATTTAAGGAAATTAAAACTAAGAGCGGCAAGCCTATGAGAATGCTTAAGTTTGGTGCAAGCTATCTTGATGGAGAAACAGTATATGTAAACATTCAAGGTATGGAACAAGAGAATGTTTATTTCTCTAAGAGGGCTGAGAAAAAGGGTGAAAAAGCGGACACCGTAAAAGTACCTTGGGTTGAAAGATATTCGTATAATCGTGAGGGATACCGTATGATAGGTAAGAATATTGGTGTCAAGAAGAAGGTTGATTCTGAGGGCAAAACAGTTAACGATAAGAAAATTTTAACAGACTTTGATGCTTGCAAGGAAGTCAAGGAAAATCTAAAGGACGGTGCAAGCGTATTTATTCGTGGAAGTCTTGATTATAGCAGCTTTACAGATGATAAGGGCAACAAGCGAACATTAACAAAACTTGTTCCAAATCAAATTTCACTTTGTTCGGATATTGACTTTGATAGTGAGAAGTTTGAAAAGCAGAACGATTTTAATCAAGTAATTATCTTTATGGGGATTGAACAAGAAAAGGATGACAATGAGAAACCGACTGGCAGATTTGTTGTTCTTGCAAAGATTGTTACATATAGCAATATTGAAGATGTTCAGTTTATTATTGTGGATAAGGCACTTGCGAATAAGTTTAAGAAGTCTTTAAATCCGTATAATGCGATTAAGGTAAATGGTCATATGGTATCTTCAACTCAGACAGAAACGATTGTAGCAGACGATGATGTTTGGGGAGAAGAAGATAGATTGGAAAAAGTGGCTGCTCCTACAAAAACAGAGTTCATTATTACGGGAGCAAAGGGTTCGTCAATTGATAAAACCATTTACACAGAACAGAATGTAACAGAAGCTATCTCAAAGATTAAAAATGCAAATAAGGCAGAAGAAAATTTCGGCGATGACTCAAATGATGATTGGGGAGACGGAACAAATTTTGACGATGGGGATGATGAGGCATGGGATTAATTCTCACATTAAAAAAATAATCAAATGGAACGCCAGCAATGGCGTTCCAATCAATCAATATTTAGGAATTATGGAGGAATTATTTAATGGCAAAAGCAAGAAAAGCGTCAGTAACAGAAAGTAAGTTGGGAATGATATTATACGGAAAACCGTTTACAGGAAAATCGACTATGGCGATGCAGTTAGCATATTTTAAACGCCCAGATGGGAAGCCTTTTAGACTATTGTATCTTGACCCCGAGTCTGGTTCAATTGATGATTATCTGGGCGATTTAAGCGCAAATGGTGTTAATCTTGAGAATATTTATATTGTTTATACACAGTCGCTTGGTGAAGTAAGACAGTATATTGCAAAGGTCAAGAATAACGAAGATTTTTATGAGTTGGATGATGATGGTAATGAAACAGATGAAGTTGTAGTAGATGCAGACGGTGAGCCGTTTAGAGCTGATGCCATTGTTGTTGATGGCACTACAATTCTTAATTTGACAACAAAGCAAGGCTTAGTTGAGTTTTCAAAGAAAAGAAATAAAGTTAAAGCAGATAAGGATGGTCTTGTAGGCGACGCCAGACTTGTAAAAATAGAAGGCGCAGGTATGGAGTTGAAGGATTATCAAACAGTCAATTTTAAGGGACAAGATTTAATCCTTGATTTGATGTCATCTGGCGTTCATTATATTGTAACGGCAAGAGAAGCTGATGAAAAAGAAACAATTAAATTGGCTGATGGAACAACTCAAAGTGTAGTTACAGGAAGAAAGATTCCTGATGGTTTCAAAGGAATGGATCATAATGTTAAAACTGAAATTCGTATGTTCAGGAATGAGGACGGAACAGTTTGTGCATGGGTTGAAAAAGATAGAACGCATGTACATGATGATTGTATTATTATTGAAGACCCAACATTAGTTGATTGGCAGGCGGTTATCGATAAAACAGCAGGAAAATCAAAGTTTGTATTAAAAAATGACTTAACAAAGGCTGTTGATATTGAGCAAGATATTTATAAAAAAGAAATTCTTGGTCAGGTTGGTGAACCAGCAGATGATGATACTACTGGAAACGATGAGAGTATTAATATTGAAGCAATTAAGAAAGAAATCATCGCCAAAAGAAACGCATTACCACCAATGGAAAAGAAAGCAATGAAGGAAAAACTTGAGGCGGCAGGACTTCCTACGGCATATAAGAATGTAACCGACGCCGAAATTCTTAATAAGGTATTGGCAATGTTTAATTAATATAATATTTTCGTACCTAAACCATCATTTTTTTTTGGTGGTTTAGGTAGATTGGAGGAGGAAATGACACGATTGGTACAAAATAAAAAGAATATTATGACTCCAAGACCAAGTTGTTTTTGTTGCAAGTCGCCGTTAGATGTTTGTAGGAATCAAGGTGATAACAATCTTCTCTATTTTGACAAGCATTTATATCATAAAGACTGTTTTATAGATATGAATAAAATTAAGAAAAAATGTTATTTTTGTTCCCAAGATATTGACGTAGATGAAAATGAATGTGAAATAGTTTATTATGATAAACATTACTATCACAAAAATTGCTTTATTCAATGGTGTCATGCAACAAAAACTCCTTCTCGAAAACGTATAATGGCTTTGGCGAATTTGGAAAAATATCTAGATGAAGGAAAACAAAATACATTAAGTCTTCTTGAAAAAAAACATATAAGCAAAAGCAATATTGAGCAATTTTCAAAGAATGCAGAAAAGTATATTTTACAATGGTTTGATGAATCTGACTTATGTGCATTTTTAAGAGAAGAATATGATACTGGTACATTACCTTGGACAAAAATTAAGAAGGTCATTAATGGTACTGATGATAGATTAGATACTCCAATTCCTGCAATAGAGTTGTTGGATATGTGGCAGAGAAAAATAGATTATATAAGAAGAGCAAATCAAAAACTAATATCGAAATCAGACAGAGAAATTAGTCCGACTGCATTAATCTTATATGGTTTATCTATTTTAATCAATAAGTATGATAGTTATTTACGATGGAAAGAAAAGAAAAAAATACTTGAAGCTGAGAAAGAACAACAAACATCTCAAAATCTTGTCGGTCAATCAATTGGGTATTCTAATGTGTCGAAAGATAGCAGCGTTGATAATATAGATGATATATCAGATTTAGTAGATGATATTTTCGGATAGGAGAGAGATTTTGAATAATGAAAGCGAACTAAAAGATTGCAATATACAAAGTGAAATATGTTTCGTAGGAGCTTTAGCCAGAGATTTAGATTTGATTGTTAATTATAGTACATTTATGAGAAGTAAATATGACTTTTCTGATTCTGTAACAAAATTCTTTTATGATAATCTTGAAACTTATTATCTTACATTTTCACAAACATTAGATGAGACAAAAATGAATGTGTTTATGAGTCAAAACGAAGAACGTCTTAATCTTTATAAGCAATATAAAGGTTGGAAAACACTTCAAAGATATATGACTCTTGCTGATGAAAACGATATAAAAAATTATTTTAATACAGTAAAAAAATATTCATTAATTAGAGAATATGGTCGAAATGGATTCCCTGTTGAAAAAATATTGTCTCATAGAAATTTTGATAAAATGTCACCTAATGATATTTATAGAATTATTCGCACAAAGGCAGATAAAATCAATACAGTGATTAATGCCGGCGAAGAAGCAGTTGAGCTTACCAATAAAAATTCAGCTCAAATAGATAAATATTTGGAAAAACCAAACTTTGGATTGCCGTTCCCTTGGTATATGTATAATGAGTATTATCTTGGTCTTAGAGAAACAAAAGTTTTATTTGAAGGATTTCTTTCAAATGAAGGTAAGACAAGAAAGCTTGTTTTGCTAGCCGCTTATGTAGCCCTTGTACAAGATGAAAACTTTTTTCTTATGAGCAATGAAATGGATGAGGAAGATCTTCGTAGTTGTTTAATTACTACAGTTATCAATAATAAAGAGTTTCAAGATTTACATGGAGTATATATAAATAAGCCAGAAAAAGAGATAGTATTAGGTGTTTATCATGATAATGACGGAAATATTATCAGACGAAAAATTGACGATGACGGTATATATATTGAAAGTAATGACGAGTACATAAGGCGAATAAAAGATACATCAGATGAATATTGGAATGTAAAAAAAGTTACGGACTGGATTGATAGTAGTGACCGAAAGGGTAAGGTCATGTTTAAAGATGTCGGTGACGACTATAGTTCAGAAAGAATTGAATTTGAATTGCGTAAAGCAAAAATGGTTCAAAATATAAAATATTATGGCTATGATACATTGAAAGGATACAACACAGATGATTGGTCACAAATAAAACAATTTGCCACTAAACTGAAAGAACTTACAAAAGAATTACGTATGAGCGGATATGCCGTATTTCAGTTAAGTGACGAAACTGTGTTTACAGATATTTTTAGTCTTAGTAGTAATAATATTGCAAATGCAAAACAAATTAAGCATGTGGCTGATATTTTGAACATTGGCAAAAAGTTGAACAAAGAAGAATATCACAAGTACCAGATGGTATTAGAGTGTGATTCTTGGGGAGAAGTTAATGCAGAAAATTTGGATGTAAACAAACAATATTTTTGTATAAAACCAGATAAGAATAGAGCTGGTAGTAAGGATAAAATTATGTTATTTGAGATAGATTTGAATCTAAACATATGGAAAAATATAGGTTATATCATAAAGAAAACTAAAGATACTAATTAATTGGAGGTGGCAACTTGGATACAAGAGAATTAAAGAATTACATATACGAAAATAATTATTCGGAACAAATATTAGAGTCCATTGGTTGCCATCACATTAAGTATCATTCAGTCGGAGCATATTGGACAGCCGGCAATCCTGATGGGGACAACAAAGGTGCAATCATTTTATACAATAATGAATCTCTTATCTGCTTAAATAAAACTCGACAGATGATAAAAGGTAATAGGCAAACAGACATTATTGATCTTGTATGCTATGTTAAAAACCTTACATTCCCAGAGGGGTTGAAGGCAATATGCTCGGAAATAGGAATATCCTATTATCATGATTTTGAAGAAGATATTCCTGATAGTTTCAAAATACTGAAAATGTTAGAAGATATGGATTCTAATATATCAGAAGAAAAAGAAAAGCCATTACAGCCTATTTCAGAAAATATACTTTCATATTATAAACCGTATGTGAACGATTTGTTTTACGAAGATTATATTGATTATGAAACACAAAGAGAATTTGAAATAGGATTTGATGAAGAAACCAACCGATACACAATTCCTATTCGTTCTGAATTGGGAGATTTAGTTGGTGTAAAAGCAAGATATTTTGATAGAAAAGTGCCTGATGGAATGAGTAAATATATTTATTTAGAACCATGTGCAAAGTCGAAAATTATATATGGACTATATAAAACTCTTCCTTATATAAAAAGAGTAGGACGTATTTATGTGGGTGAGGCGGAAAAATTTGTAGAACAAGCATGGAGTTATGGCTATCGAAATACTGGCGGTACGGGTGGTAAGGAGCTATCACAATATCAGATTGATTTACTTGTTAGGTTGGGAGTAGACATAATTTTTTGCTTTGATAAAGATGTAACTAGAGAAGAATTAGAAGAATTGGCAGAAAGATTTCCAGAAGGTGTTCCACTCTACTACATGTTTGATGAGGATAATGTTCTAAATGAAAAAGAATCACCGACTGATAAACCTGTAAGTTGGGAGCATATGGTTAAAAATAATATATACAGATTAAGATAAGAAGGTGTGTATTTGAAATACAGATTGTATGAAAATAGCAATAATAATACTTCCAATGTATTAGCGGAAGTTTTGAAAAATAGAGGGATTAATGACTATGAAAATTATCTCAACTTAAATGAAAGTGTTTTAATTTCGTATGAGAAATTGGAGAATATAAATAAAGCAGTAGAATTATTTATGAAACACTTTAACAATAAAGATAAAATTGAGATACTTGTAGATGAAGATCCAGACGGATTTTGTTCGGCAGCTATGATATATTCATATATCAAAAAGATGGATGATAATTATCCTGTTGAGTACATATTGCATACAAGGGCAAAGGCACATGGTTTAGATGATGACATTGTAATACCTGATGATACAAAGTTATTGGTTATTCCTGATGCCGGGACAAATGATACAGAGCAATGTCAGGAACTTTCTGAAAAAGGCATTGATGTACTTATTCTCGACCATCATGAATCAGAAGAAAAAAATCCATATGCTTTGATTGTAAACAATCAGATGAGCAAGAATTACTCTAACAAGGATTTTTGTGGAGCAGGAGTGGTGTACAAGTTTTTGCAAGCATTAGACACTGAAACTTGGAATGAGTTTGCAGATGATTATTTAGACTTATGTGCATTAGCAAATATTAGTGATGTTATGGATATGCGTTCATTTGAAACAAGATACATCACAAATCTTGGATTACTTAATATTAAAAATAAATGTTTTCAGTCACTCATTAAAGCACAAGATTACAGTATGAACGGCAAAGTTAATATCCATAATATTCAATGGTATATAACTCCTATCTTAAACGGAATGATAAGGATTGGGTCGGCTGACGAAAAAGAGTTATTATTTAGAGCCTTTATTGAAACGGATGAATTCTTTGAATATAAAAAAAGAGCTACTAAAAATAGACCGTCAGAAACAATTCAAGAAAGCATTTATGATAGAGCTGCCAGACTTTGCAAAAACGCAAAGGCTCGACAAGATAAAATGAAAGAGAAAGGTGTAAAGGCTATTTCAGAAGTAATAGATGAACTTCCTCTAGATGATAAGGTCATTATGGTTGATGTATCGGACTTACTTGATAGTGGACTAACAGGCGTTGTAGCAATTAAAATTGCAGAACAATATAACAAGCCTTGTATTCTACTACAAAAACATTTTGATAAAAAGACAAGAATGACAGTATTCGGTGGCAGTGCAAGGAATATTGATAATAGTCCAATTGACAGCTTTAAGGATCTTGTTAATTCTACAGGTATTGTCAATGGTAAAGGTCACGCTAATGCTTTTGGTATTGTAAATTTGCCAATTGATGATAAAGAAAAAGCAATAAGTATGATGAATAATATTCTTAATGATACTGAATATGATTCTACATATTGTGTAGATTTTATCTTGGATATTGAGCATATTACAATCTCATTAATTATTAAGTTGTCACAATTTGAAGATATTATATGTCAAGGAATTAATGAACCAATGCTTGCAATAGAGAATATATCATTAACAAGAGATTGTTTTGAGGTATTCGGTAAAAACGAAGATACTATCAGTTTTATGGTAAATGATATTAAATATATTCAGTTTAAATGTAAGAATGGTAATCAGTTATATGATTTTTTGCAAAACGCTTGGGACGATAATGATAGCATTACATTTAATATTGTTGGAAAGCCTTCAATCAATGAATATAACGGCGTTAGAACACCTCAGATTATAATTGAGGACGTGGAGGTTATTAATACAAGTGGCAATGATGAAGATGACGATTGGTAGGAGGTAAATTATGTATAGTTCATTACATAATCATGATTTTTATTCATTGTTGGATGGTTATGGAAGTCCAAAGGAAATGTTGGACAGAGCCAAGGAGATAGGATTAAAAGCGTATGCTACAACAAATCACGGAAATGCATATGCCCATATATACTATGACCTTATAAAAAAAGACTATCCAGATATTAAAATGATTTACGGATGCGAGTTATATGAATGCGAAGATATAGCAATCAAGGATAAGGACAACAAATACTTTCATTTAATCTGTTTAATAAGAAATGAACAGGGTAGAAAAGATTTAAATAAAGTCATTACAAAGAGTAATTTTGAAGGATTTTATTTTAAACCACGATGTACTATAGAGGATATAAAACCTTATGCTGAAAATTTTGTTATTTCATCTGCTTGTCTAGCTAGTAAATTAGCAAGAGAATCAGATTTTGAAAAATGCGTTGAATATATTAATGAATATAAAGAAGCATTTCCGTATTTCTTTCTTGAAATGCAGTCGCATTCACATCAAGATCAATGTTTGTATAATCAAAAAATATTAGAACTTTCCAAACGAACAAACACTCCATTTATTATTACAACTGATAGTCATGCACCCAAAAAAGAAGATTTATACTATCAAGACAAGCTTATTCAAATTGGTAGAAAAAGCACCAACAACGATAAAAATGCAATTGAAAATAGCGAAGTGTATGAAGGTTGTTATATGCAGTCAGAGCAAGAAATACATGAGTGTATGGACGTACAAATTGGATATGACAATGTATGTATTGGTCTGGAAAATACTAATAAAGTAGCAGATTTGATTGACGAAGTTAGTATGCCATTTCAAAAACCTCAGTTGCCAACATTTCCGTTACCAAAAGGCTATAAAGATAATAATGATTTTTTATGGCATTTAGTCAACCAAGGATGGAAGGATAGGGGATACGATAAACTTGGTGAAGCTGAACAAAAAATCAGAAAAGAACGACTTAATTATGAAATGGAGATTATTCATTCAATGGGATTCGATGGATATTTCTTGTTTGTTTGGGACTTTATCAAAGCGGCAGAGAAACTGGGCATTGAAGTAGGTAAGGGAAGAGGAAGTGCAGCAGGGTCACTAGTTTGTTATTGTTGTCATATTACAGATATTGACCCGATAAAATACGGACTTATTTTTGAACGTTTCTTAAATCCCGAACGTGTGGGACTTCCTGATATTGATACAGATGTTGGAAATAGAGATGCAATTATTGATTATCTTGTCGATAAATATGGTGAGGATAGAGTATGTCAAATTATAAACTATTCATACATTACACCAACAGTAGCAATTACAGATGTGGGAAAAATACTTGGGTTTCCATATCAACAAATGCAAAAACTTTCGCAAAAATTTACATTTGATAATTGGGATGACTGTATGAAGGCGAATCCTAAATTGCTTATAGACAATCCACAGTATGTTGAATTATTTGATATTGCTCAACATTTAAGTGGACGAGTAAAAACCGTTTCTATTCATGCCGGTGGTATTGGCATTGTTGACACAACAATCAATGATTATATGCCAATGAAGATAGGAAGCAAGGGTGAACATGTAATTCAAGTTGATAAACACTATGTAGAAGATATTGGAATTGTTAAGTTTGACCTACTGGGTGTTGCAACACTTAATCTTGTAAAAGAAATTAAAGATGATTTACATTTGAATCCTTGGGACTATGATATTAATAATCCTGAGTTTGAGAATGATAGACCTACATATGAACTATTAGCAAGTGGCAAAACAAATGGTGTGTTTCAAGTCGAATCAGCCGGAATGAAAGATTTGTTGATTCGATTGAAACCAAAACTTGAACAGTTAGATTTTGAAGTTATATCTGTTGTCTTGGCTTTGTATAGACCTGATAGTATGGGGGCACTTGACGAATATGTTGAAATGGCAACTGGCGGAAGCAGACCATCATCTATTCATCCTGATATGGATGAAATTTTGAAAGATACAAATTATTGCATGATTTATCAAGAACAGCTTCTTGACATTGTAAAAAAATTTGGTGGCAGAACATATGGAGGGGCAGACTTGTTCCGTAAGGCAATCGGAAAAAAGATTGTTGAATTAGTACAAAAAGAGTCGGAAATCCTTCGTAGTGAAATTGTAGCTAATGGTTATTCTAAGGATATTGCGGATAAGATAGCAAATGAATTATCGAAAAAGGGCGGATATTTGTTTAATAAGTCACATTCTTACAGTTATGCAGTTCTTTGTTTTGAAACCGCATGGTTTAAAGCACATTATCCAACCTATTTTTTTAAAGCTTTATTTAATCAAAACAAAGACAAGGCGGGAGCTATTAATAAGTACATACTTGATGCAAGGTATTTTAATGTGAACATTATGCCACCGAACATCAACCACTCTGGTATGAATTTCACGGTTGATAATGAAAAAGTTCTTTTTGGACTATCAGCAATTAGTGGTATTGGCGAATCGCTTTCTAAACAAATTATTGAGGAAAGAGAGAATAATGGTATATACAAATCTTTTAACGATTTGACCCAAAGGCTTTCTTTGGATAAGGCATCTGTCATAGCACTCATTAAATCTGGTGCAATTCCTTGTAAAAATAAACGTGAAAAACTTATATCATATCTAAAATCGGAGTACCAACCATTAAAGTTTTCAGAGGTTAAATCATTACCTACATATAAAAAACTTGAAGAAGATTGGGGAATCGATTTGAGAAAATATGTTATCCCTTCATCTGGAAGCCGAGTTGTATATGATAAAGAAGCATTACTTTCCGAATATAACAGATTAAAAAAGATACAATTCAATGAAAATCAAAAAGTAAGATTTCAAAAGTATATAAATGAAAATCAAAAATATCTTGCAGATGAACAGTTTTGGGAATTTCAAACATTACAAGTTTTTATCAATGATAATCCATTTGATGCAGCTTATACATTTTTAACACCATTTGAAGAAATTTCTGATGGCGAGAAATGTACTTTAGTTGGTATTATTGCAAAAGTTCAAAAGAAGAAAGATAAAAATGGCAAGCAATTCGCATATATAAATATCTATTCAAGTTTTGGACTTGTAGAAGGAATTGTATGGCATAGTCAATTAAAAGAATATGAAGATTTAGTGAAAAAAGGACAGCAAGTCGCTATTCTTTGTAAGAAAGATAGTGAAGAAAAAGTAATTGTAGAAAAATTAAAGTCATATAGTAAGTGGCTTGAGAGTGTGAGAAAGAAAGGAGTATCAGTTTAAATTGGATCAGCTTATTACGGTTTTTAATATACTCTTTTAGAATATTGGATGGTGGTTTTTTGTATGGAGAATTATAAAATATATGTTCATATAAACAAAATTAATGGAAAGATTTACATAGGTCAAACAGGTCAAGAAAATGTCAAAGATCGTTGGGATAGTGGTTGGGGATATAAACAATGTGTCGCGTTTAATAATGCTATTAATAAATATGGTTGGAATAACTTTCAACATATAGTGTTAATAGATAGATTGACTTTAGAAATGGCGAATATTATAGAGGAAGAATTAATTAAAAAGTATAAAAGTACAAATAGCAAATATGGATATAATATTCGTCCAGGTGGTGAAAACTCTACATTGAGCGAGGAATCAAAAGAAAAAATAAGACAAAAAGCATTAGGTAGAAAAGCTTCAGAAGAGACGAAACAGAAAATAAAAGATCATTGGAAAATATACGGTCATCCGTTTAAAGGCAAACATCATACAGATGAGACAAAACAAAAAATAGCGATTGCAAATACCGGAAGATCTAAAACTGAACAAGAAATTGAAGATGCACATTATAGGACGCTTGGAGAGTTGAATCCGTTTTATGGGAAACACCATACAGAAGAAACAAAAGAAGTATTAAGTAATTTGGCAAAAGAAAGATATTTGGACGAGGATAATCCTTTTTACGGTAAATATCATACAAATGAATCTAAGAAGAAAATGTCAGAAGCTCATAAAAAAATACCAAAAGAAAAACATGGTAGGTATGGGAAGAAAAACTCAGAATCTACAATACGAGCAGTGCAAGAGGCTCATTATAAAGAAGTTGTTCAATATGATTTACAATATAAAGAGGTCGCAAGATATAAATCAGTAACAGAAACGGCAAAAATAATTGGCTGTTCAAAAAGTGCAATATCAAAGTGCTGTACAAGAGTGAATAAAACATGTCAAGGATACATTTTCCTATATGTCGAGGACATAGAAAAAGAAAGAGAGGTAAGTTGATTGTCTGATGATAATATTTACGAATTTAAAATTGTTGTAACATATGAAAAATATTATAATGATGATACAACTTGGGGAACTTATATTGCATATACAGAAGATGATATACCGTTTTTTACCAACGGTGAAGCAAATAAGTTCGATAATTCGGAAGAAAAAAAGAAATTTTGTAACATTGTTGGTAAGATGCAACAGTTATCTATTGGTGGAGAATATCAAATTAAAGCAAAATATGAATATAATAAGCAATATGGTCATCAATATAAACCATTATCAATATATGCTTTAGTTCCACAAACAAAAGAAATGCAATTATTATTTCTTAAAACAATAATCCCAGAGTGGATGGCAGAAAACCTTATCAACGAGTACCCCAACTTAGTAAATGATGTTGCAAATGGAACACTAAAAGAAATAGATTATTCGAAAATTAAAGGAGTTAGAGAAATTACTTGGAACAAAGTTAAAGAAAAAATAATCAATAATTATCTGATTTCTGATATTCTTATGCTTCTTAAACCATTAGGAGTTACATATACGATGATTAAGAAACTCCTGTCTGACGAACCAAATCCAGTATTATTAAAGAGAGAAATTGAAAAAAACCCATGGGTTTTAACTCGTGTGGACAATTTAGGATTCAAACGTGTCGATGATTTGGCATTGAAATTAAAACCAGAATTAATTGATTCAACGCAAAGATTGGTATCATTTATTCAATATTACTTTAAGGATTTAGGCGAAAGTAAGGGACATACATGGTGTTCTGAAAAAATCCTGAGAACTGCGATTAGCAACAATGTTTACGAATGTAGTGATAAAGTTGATTGGCTTTTTGAAAATAATAACTTTCTTCATATTGTCAATGGACGTATCGGTCTAAAATACTATTATGATATTGAACAACAAATCTATCAATTAATTCTTGACAAGTCAAAGGTTGATACTACGATTAATATTTCTGATACAGCTATCGAATTGGCAATAAAACACGCAGAGGAAGAGCAAGGTTTTAATTATGTAGTCGAACAATTGGACACAATTCATAAGAGTCTACATAGAACAGTCAGTTTAATAACTGGTAAGGCAGGCACAGGAAAAACATCAATTATGCGAGCAATTGTAAAAGCATATACGGAGAATAATTATATGATAACTGCTTCAGCCTTATCGGCAATGGCAGCTCAAAGAATTACAGAAGCAACAGAGTTCCCTGCGATGACAATTCATAGAACGCTTGGTTGTCAAGGCTTAAACAAATTTACTTATGACATGGATAATCATTTAATTACTGATGTCGCATTTCTTGATGAAGGAAGTATGGTAAATGCCAGTTTGTTTTTACATTGGCTTGAGGCGATAGGTGACAATACAAGGATTATTATTTCAGGAGACCACAAACAATTACCGCCCATAGGGTTTGGAAACGTGTTCTCCGATTTAGTTGAAATGTTTGATGATTCTATTGTAAGTAAGCTTATAAAACCTATGAGACAAGCTGAAAAATCAGGTATTCTTGTAGATGCTAACAAAATTCGTGAGAATATTAATCCCATATCAGAGAAATTACAACCTCGCATTATCCATGGTGAATTACAAGATATGTATTATATGTTTCGTTCAAATAGGCAGTCACTTTTTAATATTGCAATTAAAACATTTCTCAAGTCGGTAGAAACAGATGGGATTGACAATGTTGTTATTGCAGTTCCTCGTAGAAAGGATTGCTTAAATAGTACAAACGAAATAAATAAGGTCATTCAAAATGAATTATTAGGAGACGTACAACAAAGTATTGAAGGATTTGAAACTAATTTTAAGCTTGGGGCAAAAGTTATGCAAACAGTTAATGACTATGATAAAAATGTTTTCAACGGTGAAATCGGCTATATAACTCAAATTGGTGAAAGATATGAATCCAAGAAGAAAAAAGAAGAATATTGTGTTGTAACATATTCGGATATATGCGGACATGACAAACTCATTGAATACACTAAAAAAGAATTAACTTCGCTATCTTTAGCATATGCAATGACTGTACATAAGTTACAAGGAGCTGGTCGAAAAACGGTCATTGGCATTATTGATAATACACACCATCAACTTTTGGATAATTGTATGTTATATACATTACTTACACGAGCAAAAAAGAGATGTTTGCTGTTAGCAGAACCAAGTGCATTTTTACAATGCATCCGTACAAGTCATAATCATAGAAATACTTGGCTTAAATCTCAAACAGAGAATAATTATATGGGCGAATGAGGTTATGATAATTTAAAGAAAATTTTGGAGGGATAAATGGACAAGATAAAAGTTTTTGAAAATCTATTAAATAAATTTGAAACAGAGGAAATAAAAAGCTACTGTACAGATATGATTAAGGAAATTCCAGATTATATCTTTACAATTCCAAGTAGTACATCATTTAAGTATCACAATAAAACACAGTGTCAACCTCATGGACAGATTTTTCATATTCTTATGTTTGCAGAAGTTATGAATTATATACTTGGGTTGGAGTATGTAAAAGAAAAAACACATGAAAGACAAAGAGACTGCTTACGTTGCACTCCAATTTTTCATGATGCAATCAAGTGCGGATTGAACGGCTCTCGATATACAGTCCATGAACATCCACTACTTGCCGGCGAATGGGTGAGGAATACAAATGTTGAGCACGATATAGATACTGAAACGAAAGCCTATATCGCAAGATTATGTGAAAGCCATAGTGGTGAATGGACTTCTACCAAAAGAAGTAAAACTGTTTTGCCAAAACCAGAAAATGATGAGCAATTTTTTGTACATATGTGTGATTATTTAGCAAGCAGGTCAAATCTTGATATGATATATTCTGATGAGGTTATTTCTACTTTAGGTGGAGTAGATATTCCAAAAGAAGAATTGTCTGATATTGATACATACATGTTGACCTTTGGCAAACATAACGGTGAAAAATTGACAGATGTTGTTCACACTGACCCAAGTTATATCTCGTGGGCGAAAGAGAATATAACAAGAGAACCACTTAGAACTCTTTTGACAAAAATATAGGTGGTAATCATGGAGTGGCTTAAAAAGTGGTTAACAGATGGGTTCACTAAAGTACCGTTGTTGAGTATTAGTATTAATCTAAAATTCTTCAAAAAATATGGATCGAAATATTCTTGTACTTGTCGAGTTAATAAGTTATTCAAGAATGATTGGTATATTAAAAGAACAATGGAAGATTTGTGTGAATATATAAGAAAAAATTATAATATGGAGGACTTGGAATGAAGAAATTTGTAATAGGTCAATAGAAAATTGCATTGCGATTGGTAGGAAGGAGAATAAGTATATGTGGTTATTAAAGTTGCATTTTGCATTTTCAATATTGTGTATGATGACATTTTTTGGAGTTATGATGTTTTCGAAAGATGTTTTAAAACGGAATGGATATGTAGACGAGATTGAAGGTAAGAAAAACATTCGATATTATCTTAGGTGTATTCGATCATTTATTTCTCTTATCCTACTAATGTTTGTTCCTGTTTTGAACATATCGGGCGTTATCATAATATTTCAAATGATAAGAATGTCAAAAGATGAGTTTATGGACTGGTAACAAGACAAATTTGAAGAATTTAGAAGTCGAAAAAATGACTAACGGTTGAATCTGAGATTTCAAAGGAATTTTTATACTATATATAGATGATATTTTAAATATAAACACAATATATAGTGGATAAAAATGAGTGAAACATGACGGAGGTAGCAATGGGATACGAAATTAGAGATAAAATAAAAGAACCTACAACAATTACAGATATCGGCAACTTGAAAATAATAAACAAAAACGGTATGTATTATTTAGAGGTAGAATTTTTAGGAGAAACAGATACTTCTTTTGTCAAAGGTACGACTACATTGGAACTCCCAGTAGACATCAATAGACTGTCATTTACATTGGGGAGTCGAAATAATCCTTCATATATAACGGAACAATATTATATTGAGACAATGAACTTGGGTTTTGGAGATTTAGTATCTAAAGATGGGAAAATTGATTTTGAGATTGTAGGTGACAAAAGAAAGAATATGACTTTATCTGAAATAGAAGAAAAACTCGGTTACAAAATCAAACTTGTAAGTGAAAAGTAGGTGAAGTTATGAACCCATATGAAATAACATTTAGAGCATTATTAGGAACATTTTTGAAACATGGAATATGTGTTGAGAGAGTGAATGTAGGCGAAAATACTATTTACATTTCTCTTCCTAAAAATTCATATGTTCATGGACAAGGTTGTATCAAAAACATTGATGACCAAGCAAAAATAATCAAAAAGCTTCTTATTAATATAGGTATTCTTCCGTCTGACGGAAAAGTGAAATATCGAGGTACAAATGTTTGTTGGACGAAAGAGACAGGCAATGAAAATTTTATTAACAATATTGAGTTGGTGTTAGGAGAATATTAAATATGAAGAAAAATAAAAACAAAGTTATTCTGCCAGTGGCATGTGAAAATCCGAATAATGTATCGGTTACAACTTTAAGCCTTAATCAAGTGGGTGTGAAAGTTTCCGATGCCTTTGAGGGCGAAAAACCGGCAAAGATAATTCTTACCTCTGTTGATAAAGATTGTGGTGTTTACTTTAAAATGTATTATGTTACGGAAGACGGCAATATTTATCCAATGGAGCAAGATGACGAATAAGATTGCAAATGAATTGTGAGTTTCAAATGTGGTGGAATCGTTTTGAAGGAGTAAAAGATGAAAGTAATTAAAGACAAAAATAACAGAATATTTGTAATTCCGAACGTAGAGAAGCCTATAAAAATTGTATTTCAAGATAGGTACAACATAGAAGAAACAACAAATGGATTAATAATTACTGAGAGAATATCATTGCAAAAAGCAATAAAGCAAGTAAAAGCGGCAGGTAATGACCCGAATGAATTTATAGATATGTTAATCAGAAATGGAAAATGGGAAGGAACTCTTGTATGAGAGGAGAATAGACCAATGGATAAAGAAACTGAAGTAAAATTGAAGAAATGGTTAAAACAAAATTATTTTTGTGCTCAATATTTCATCAATAAAAATAAAGAACAGTCTGAAAAGTCTCCCAATGACTGGTTTAATGCTGGTTACAATCGTGGATTTGCTCTTGCAATCAACAAGGTTAGTCATATTATAGGGATAGATTTAGAGGAAGCAAAAAGTTTAAAGATCTTTTGTGATGATTAGTATTAAAATCACACATTTAAGAGGAGAGATAGATATGAATGGCTACATAGATTTTAATTTAATAAAGAAATATCCAAACAAATACAATTTAACCCCATCGAACATCGAAAAATTAAAGATATTGAATTGGGAAGAACTGAAAAAGTATTTACGTCATAAGATAGTTTTGAAGGATGGTGTATGGTGGGAACATTTTGAAGGTTGTAATTTTGATAATGATAAATATGATGATTATTCTCAATTCCGGATAGCTTTTAATGAGAAAAGTAATAAAATTATTTGTGGGTTTACAACATATTTTGGCTGTAAAGATTATATATTCAACGAATTTTATAAAATTAAGGATATTGAACAGGAACGCGATTTATATGTGCAAGTCAACACAATTAAATATTTGAATATGTTACTTGATAAAGGTATTTTAGGATTTGATAACCCCAAAAGTGAAATAATAGATGAAAAACAAGAACTTGTTATAGTTCCAAGTCTTACAAGATTTACGGGAGACTTTTGTGATGTAGATTATAGTACATATAAAAATATTATTTTAGACTCCATTAGAATTAGCACAATCGACAAAAATAATAAAACCAAGCTTATTCCATTTGATATTAAAATCGGCGGAAAAGGTGGCTGTAGAATTGTTCCAAGTTTAAGAGCGGACGAATATTTAATGAGTTATCAACGTGTAACAATGGGATATAAACTTAAGTTAGATAAAGATAATACAAATACCTATACAGGACATAAATTGTTTATTGATAATACTTTAGGATATGGCGAAATTGAACTTAGATAAAATAAAGGAGAATAACATTATGAAAGATAACAAAATAAAATTTACAACAAACGAGTCTGATGATTGGTCAATTCTTCAATGTGGAGATTTTAAAACATGCAATCATCAAATTTCTAAAGAAGAATGGGTAGAACTACTAAGATATCTTGGACATGAAGTAGACTACAAAGAGATTTCAGATGAAGATATGCAGGAATTGATGTAAATGGATACTGATTTGATATATGATGCTATTGATGTGATTGAGATATTGTGTGATTGCATAAGAGACGCGCCAGCAAGTTGCGATGCATGTTACTTAAATGAATATCCTGAAACATGTAAAGCAAATAGAGTTATTGAGGAATTTGAAAAATATAGAAATGAGAATAACTAACGAATTATATTTTTTAATGGATTACATCAATACATAGAAATGGAGAAATCAATTATGAAATGTTTGATAACATCGGCAACGCTTATGGACATAGCCCAGAAGAAATGTTAAGGATATATTATAAGCTAAAAAACTTTAATCCTATTGTCGTAAGCGAAAGCTGGCGTCTTATTATGATTGAAGTTGAAAATTTACAACAGTTAATTGATAATTTGAAATTTCCACTTATAATAGACCGAGCAAGAAAGAAGGATATTTCCTATGGCTGGTTGATAAAAAAACATAATATCAAATATGATATAACAATTTATGATGATTATATAGAGTAAATACAAAAATTTAACTTTTAACTCAATAGAGCAATTCTGCTCAAAATTTCCGGAACAAATAGAGAATATATTATCGTAGCTACAAAACAATATTTAGAAAGGATATAGGTTTCTTGCAAGATAACAATATTGTACCATTCTAAAGAAAATAATGAATAGTCAAGAAGTATTATATAGCAAGGGGAGCAATGATGAGTGTATGACTCCAGACTATGGGGTTGTACCAATATTAAAATATATTCCTCAAGATGCAATTATATGGTGTCCATTTGATAAAGAAGATAGTGAATTTGTAAAACAAATACGAGAAATGGGCAATAAAGTAATTGCAACACATATTGACAATGGACAAGATTTTTATACATATGAGCCCACTGAACATTGGGATTGTATTATTAGTAATCCGCCATTTACAAACAAAAGGCATATATTTGAAAGGGCATTGAGTTTCAATAAACCATTTGCATTAATTATGAGCAATACATGGCTTAATGATTCTGCCCCAAAACAATTATTTAAGAATAAAGATTTACAGTTGTTAATGTTTGATAAACGAATGAAGTTTAAAAATAATGGCGAAATCCAAAATAAAATAACATTTAGTAGTAGTTATTACTGTTGGAATTTTTTGCCGAAACAAATTATTATGGAAGAATTAAAAATTCATTAAGAAAGGATAAGAATGTTCACAGTGAGTAAACCTGCGCAGGTACTAATTAAAGGTGAACAAAATTGAAAAATACATACATAAAAAGTCCACTTAATTATGTGGGTGGAAAATATAAATTACTTCCACAAATTATTCCGTTATTTCCAAAGAAGATTGATGCATTTGTTGATTTATTTGGTGGTGGATTTAATGTGGGCATTAATGTAAATGCCAATCGTATTATTTATAACGATTTAGAAAATCACGTAGTAGAACTTTTAAAATATTTTAAAGACAAGGATACTAACGACTTGTTATCCGAGATTGACAAATTAATAGATAGGTTTAATCTATCAAAGGAAAATGCCGAAGGGTTTAATCAATTGAGGGAATATTATAATGAAGAGAATAATAACCCCATTGTGTTTTATACAATGATTTGTTATGCGTTTAATTATCAAATTCGATTTAACCAAAATGGAAAATACAATATGCCATTTGGTAAGGATAGAAGTAGTTTTAATCCGTCTTTACGACAAAAATTTATTGCATTTTCAGAAACTTTACATGAAAAAAATGTTTTCTTCTCTAACATTTCGTTTGAAAAGTTTAATTTTGATGAACTGAAGAAAGGCGATTTTGTATATGCTGATCCGCCATATTTTAATAGTGTTGCATCATACAACGAACAAGGTGGCTGGAACGAAGAACGTGAAAAAGCATTATTAATGAATTTAGATGAGCTAAACCAAAAGGGAATATACTTTGCTCTCAGCAATAATCTTAAATATGATAACCCGTATTTAGATGAATGGAAAGATAAATATAATGTACATTATTTGAATGGCGATTACAGTAATTGTAACTATCATAAGATTGACAGAAGTAAAGATTGCGAAGTATTAATTACAAACTATTAAAGATAAAAAGACAAGAGGTATCAGATTTGAAAAATACAATAGAAAAAGATTGGACAGGAAACAAGAACAGTGTCTTCAAAACATTAGGTGCAAGTAACCACACTGATAAAGAAAGACAAAATGAAGATTATTATGCAACTGACCCTATAGCAATAGATGTTCTTATCAGAGATGGTAAGGTAACATTTGATAAACCCATTTGGGAATGTGCTTGTGGACGAGGGGATTTATCTGATAGATTAAAAGATTATGGTTATGACGTGTATTCTACCGATTTAGTTTATAGAGGTTATGGCAAAGGCGGAATTAATTTTCTTACATATAGCGGAACTTGGGAGGGAGATATACTAACTAATCCACCATATAAATATGCAAAAGAGTTTATTGAACATGCAATGGAGATAATTCCTAAAGGTCGTAGAGTATTTATGTTTTTAAAAGTACAGTTTCTTGAAGGTAAGGCTCGTAGAAAATTATTTGAAAAATATCCGCCTAAATGTGTCTATGTATCAAGCAGCCGAATTCTTTGTGCAAAGAACGCAATGTTTGATGAGATGAAAGCTGGCGGTGGTAGTGCGGTGGCTTATGCGTGGTTTGAGTTTGAGAAAGGATATAAAGGAAAGAGTGAATTGAAATGGATAAATTAAGGGAGAAATTATATAAAGAAATGGAGAGTTGGGTTAGTGATTTGGTCGCTAACTCCGACTTGCCAAAACGTGAATTATTATCAGCTTATGCATATGAATATTGCATTAAGGACGAGATCATTGATTTTTTCGTTGGCTGCAATGATGAAGAATGGAATGATTATTATAATGACCTACTTCAAAAAGACAACACATTGGAATATCTATACGGAGAATATATGGAATGTGACACAGCTAATATACAAGATGTCATTATTGATTTTATGTATTTTGATAAGGGATATTATGAATTTGTAAAATAAAAATAGAAGGAGAATATTAATATGGATAATTTAATATCATCAGATATTTTGTGGTCAGCACAAGAAGCAAAGCGGATGACGAAAGAAAGTATTAAAAATTTCAATAGTCAACAACTATCGGATATTTCACAAAAGATTACAAATGCAATTACTGATGGGGATTTTGCTATTGAATATAAAGACGATTTAGATGGTAAAACATACAAAAAATTAAAAGAACTTGGTTATAAAATCGACTTGATATCGTTAGTTCCTAAAATCTGTAGTATCAGTTGGTTGTAAAACAAATGAAAGTTCGGTTTCAAAGCGATAAAAGAGGAGGAATTCAACAAATAATGAATTACGATTTTGAGGGAAAAGAAAATGCAATTACGGCAGAGCACTTAAAGAACGGTGAAATTTGTAAAATTGTTGGATATGGACAATCTATGACACCTATTCTTAAATCCGGTCAGCCTGTAATTTGTAAACCAGTGACTAAAGATACACTACTAAAGAAAAACGATATTGTGCTATGCAAGGTCAAGGGAAATTATTATTTACATAAAATTTCTGCTATCAAAAATGGTGTTAGTTATCAAATATCTAACAATCATGGACATGTGAATGGAACAATTAATAAAAACAATATCTTTGGAATTGTGGTAGAAATATTATAACGAAGAAAAGGAGAATGTTTAATTATGGAAACAGTTTATGTGGTTATGGGGCTTCATCCGAGCCATAGAGTGAATGAAATAAACGCCGTATTCAAAGAGAAGAAGAAAGCTGAAGAATATTGTTTCCGTCATATTAATTGTAACATTAAAGAATATAGTTACAGTGATGATAAAACTTATACACCTCTTGAGAGAGTGATTATAGAAGGCGAAATTAATGAACGTGCACTTCCTAATTGTACATTTGAGCATCTGACCAAAGAAGATGCTGGTTACAAAAGTGAGGAATTTGTATGTGTTTTTCATAGATGGGGAGACTCTTGCTTTAAATTTCAAATAAACAAAATACTTCCTGACAATTATAATGAAGAAATAGAAAAATTAAAATATGCACAAATATTACAAGATGTTATAAATAATAGTAAGGCAGAGCTAAAAGGAATTCCGTTAGATGGTTTTGGACAAATGATTAGAATCCCTGATTTAATTGTGTCCAAATTAGAGAAGATTATTGCTGAAAAGTTTAATGTGAAAATTAAAGATTAAATAACGAAACTTCCGTTTCAAAAAAAGGAGAATGTATTATATGAAATATTCAGTGGAAATAGGCTTGAATGGAATAATTACGCAGTCTTTAGAGGGGGTAGGTTTCCCCAATCAAACAATAAGTATCTCAACAGAATATCCAGGTACAAAGATAGGACGTGGTTTGTCAGATAATATAAAGCAAATTGCAAAAGATTTTAATGTAGAACATTATGGTAGCTTATGTAATCAAAATATATACAAGATTCTAAGAAAAACAATTAATGAGTGGTTATTGAAATTAGAAACAGAAGTGATGCAATTAGAAGAACCAGAAAATACGAATGAAGAAGAGAACAAGTAGAAAGATGGAGGCGGAAAATGGGAATTTTAGATGTAGTGGCAATAATTTTTATTATTTTGAAAATACTTGGGTTAATACAGTGGTCATGGTTATGGGTACTTAGTCCAATTTGGATAATAGGTATTTTGGCTATTATAAATAGCATTTTTAAAGATATATAAATAAGGAGAATACATAAAATGAAATTTGAAAATACATCAGTAATGAACTTCGAAAACAGTTTTAGAGGTTTAAGAAATCCACTTGAATCGTGGAGAAAGAATGATACGGTTGAAGAAAACGGTAAAGTTATAATCGGCGAAAACGATTTGAATCTTGCGCAAAGACTTATAAAATCGGGCAGTGAACACAGAAAATTTATGCGTCAGATTTTTGTGTCGGTTGATATTACTGCTCCGCTTTATTGGTGGAAAGAATTTGATACGTATAAGGTTGGTACAACCGCAAACAGCACATCGACAATGCACAAACTTGCGTCAACACCTATTACTGCCGAGTGTTTTGAAATTGACGATTACAATTCAGAGCTTGATTATGACGGCACAAAACTTGGTGATGTGATAGACAAGCATATAGAATTTTTGGAGAGTATGCGTGTAAAGTATCTTGAAACAAAGGATAAGGCATATTGGAAAGAACTTATCAGATGGTTGCCGTCAGCGTGGCAGCAGACAAGAACCGTTACAATGACATACGAAAATCTTTTGGCGATGTGTTCAAAAGGTCAGAGAAGATTTCACAAATTGACAGAATGGTCAAAGTCATTCATCGATTGGGCGAGAACACTTCCGTATGCACAGGAATTGATATTTCCTGATGAAACAGAATGAAAATAATTGCGGCGGTTGATGAAAAGTGGGGCATTGGCAAAGGTATGAATTTGCTGTTCCGCATATCCGAGGATATGGAATTTTTTAAAGAGAAAACAATGGGTAAGACGGTTGTTATGGGCAGAAAGACGTTGGAGAGCTTCCCTAACGCAAAACCGCTTAAAAATCGAAAAAATGTTGTACTTACAACCGATAAAAATTTTAAGTGTGACGGCACGGAGATTGTTCACGATATAAAAACGATTATCGGAAAATACGGCGGTGACGATACTTTTGTCATAGGCGGCGGAGAGGTTTACAGACAGCTTTTGCCGTACTGTGACAGTGCATATATAACAAAGGTGTTTTCCGACGGCAATGCGGATGTCTTTATCGACAATCTTGATAAAAATGAGGTGTGGGAGCTCGGTAACGTGTCCGAAAAATACGTTGAAAAAGGCATTTCGTTTGTGTTCTGCACTTATATAAACAAAAATCCTCAATCGCATTTTGAACAAAAAACACTGTAAATTATACATTGAATTTATGAAAAACACTTTAAAAAGTTTGTGAAATATGATATTATATAGATAATTATTATTATGCTTTAATGGATAGGTAAAGTATATATAAAAGAGGGAGGATAACTAAATGCTTAAAAATTCAAAGAAAAAACTAAGAAAATTAGGTGCATTTTCTTTGGTTCTTGCTCAGGTTGCGGCAGTAGGAGTAGTTGCTCCTATGACAAGTGCAAGTGCATTTGCCGGCAGTGCAATCACAAGAAACATGGAAAACCTTGATAGAGGTGTCGTTGCGACAAAGACTGACGACGGTGTACTTATTTCATGGAGAAGATTGGCAACAGAGCCTGCTGACACTACATTTACTCTTTACAGAAACCAAGAAAAGATTAACGAAGGTGCGGTTACAAACTTTGTTGACGCGTCAGGTACTGTAAACGATAAGTATACAGTAGTTGCAAACGGCGAAATGTCAGACAGCGTAGGCGTATGGGAGAACGGATACCTTGATATTCCTTTGGCTAAAGCTCCTGAAAGTGACGTTTTACAAATGGACAGAAACGGCATATACTACGGTTCATATACACCGGGTGACTCATCATACGGTGACCTTGACGGTGACGGACAATATGAAATCGTAATGCTATGGAGCCCTTCAGACGCTAAGGACGCCGCTACAGGCGGCAGAACCGGTAAGGTTTATATGGATGCTTACAAACTTGACGGTACTCAGCTTTGGAGAATTGACATGGGTTACAATATCCGTGCAGGACAACACGATACTCAGCTTAACGTAGCCGATTTTGACGGTGACGGCAGAGCAGAAGTTATGGTGAGAACTGCTGACGGTACTGTTGACGGTCAAGGTAACGTAATCGGTGACGCATCAAAAGGCGAAACATATGAAAGCAGCTGGGCTGCTCTAAACGGCGGTAAAAACTTACAAGGTCCGCTTTATGTAACGTGTTTCGACGGTGAAACAGGTAAGGCTCTTGACACAATAGATTATTTCCCGAATAATACTGTCGGTTCAAATGCTGCATCATTAACATTCGGTGATGACTTCGGTAACCGTTCGGAAAGATATAACAGTACAATAGCTTATATTGACGGTCAGTCACCGTCTGCTGTATTTGCAAGAGGTTATTACTTCGGTAAGGGTATCTCAAATCCTAACGGACGTACAGGTGCCGCTGCATACAGCTTTAAGAACGGTAAGCTAAAGATGGAATGGTCATTTGATACAGCCGAATCAAAGAATAACGGCTATATCGGTCAAGGTAACCACCAAATTGAAGCAGGTGACGTTGACGGCGACGGTAAGGACGAAATTCTTTACGGCGCTTTGACATGGGATAACGACGGTTCAATTCTATGGTGTACATATCAAGAACACGGTGATGCTATGCACCTTGGTGACTTCGACCCAACTAAAGAAGGTCTTGAATGGTTAAAAGCTTATGAGGATTACAGTGCAGACAGTGAAGTGTTTGATTTGAAAGGTCCACAACTTTCTCCATACATCACATCTAATACAATATTTAAAAATTCGGCTGCAGCTGCTGCTCAAGGCGCTCCTAATGATCGTCATCAATGGGGTATTTCACTTCAAAACGCTAAGACAGGCGAATTCTATCAAATTCACAACGGTATCAAAGATACAGGTCGTGCTATGATTGCCAATATCGGTTACGGCGATTCTTGGTACGCTATGTGGGGTGCAGGTTCATCAGGTTACTGGGACAGCAACGGTAACGAACTTCCTGATCTAAAGGCTGCTATGAACGGCAGAATTTATTGGACGGGCGACTTACAGGATGAACTTCAAGACCACAACGGTGCAGGTAAAGAAATTACTGTAACAAAGTGGAATGACAATACAAAGACATTCGATAAGATTTTCGAGGGTAAGGGTTCACACTCAATCAACTCAACAAAGGGTAATCCGAACCTACAAGCTGACTTGTTAGGTGACTGGAGAGAAGAAATTGTTTCTTACGCAATCACAGGTCAAGACACAAAGAAAGAAAAGACAACAATCAAGGGTAACTTTGATAAGGATGTTGAAGTTGAATTAGATAAGACTGTATATCAATATTCTCTAAGACTATATGAAACACCATATGCAACAAATTATAACTTCTATACACTTGCACATGATGATATTTACAGAAACTCATCAGCAACAGATACAAACTGTTACAACCAACCGCCACATATCAGCTGGTATATGAACGACCATATTGCTAATTCACAGTACACAACTCAACCGGACGCAAATGTTAAACTTGTTTCAAATTCATACAAGGCAAAGGCATTTGACGAATCTGCTCTACCTGTTGCAGGTTCAACACCATCAACAGATTCACCGTTCGTTGACGTTGTAGGTCACTGGGGTAAGACATACATCGATAAGATGTATAAAGCAGGCGTTATCAACGGTATGGACGATACACACTTCGCTCCTGACGGAACTGTAACAAAGGGTCAGTTTGCAACACTTATCGTAAACGCTCTAAAGATTGATACAGATTCATCATTGGCAAGCGAACACTGGGCAATGCCATTCGTAAAAGCCGCTCAAAACGCTAACCTAATTGCAGAAGATATTCCGTTCACTGTTGAAGATTTCGATAAGGAAATTTCAAGAGAAGAAATGGCATCAATGGTTGCTAAGGCTGCCGCATATAAAAATGTTGAGGCTAAGGCTGCCGATAAGAAATTTACAGACGCATCAGACATCGCAGCATGGGCTGTTGAAGATGTAAACAATGCAGTTGGTTTGGGTATTATCAACGGTATGGATGACGGTTCATTCCAACCAAAGGCTAATGCAACAAGAGCACAGGCTGCTACAATGCTTTCAATGCTTTGGGATTTAATTAAATAAATCATAAAACAATATTAAAATCGGACGCGTATGCGTCCGATTTTTTTGTGATTTTTAAAATATTTGAGAAATATATTGTAAAAAAATTATTGTTATAGTATAATAAATGAGAAATTTGTGTTTGAGGTAAAAATAATATGAGAATGAGAAAAAAGAAAAATTGTGACGCAAGAATGGAACGTTGCAGTGATATTTGGATAAAAGAGCCTGAAAAATATAAGGGGAAATGGGCGGAACGTTTCGGTAACGATAATCCTATTCATATTGAAATCGGTTGCGGTAAGGGTAATTTTATTGTCGGTATGGCGAAAATGTACCCTGATGTGAATTTTATTGCGATTGAAAAGGTTGAGGACGTTATAGTTATGGCTATGGAAAAAACTGTGGCAGCTGAACTTACAAACGTTTTGTTTATGGATATGGATGCGGAAAAAATTGAAGATATATTTGAATTTGGCGAGATAAGACGTATTTATCTTAATTTTTCTGACCCTTGGAAGAAAAACAAACAGGCAAAACGCAGACTTACTCATAAGCGTTTTCTTGACAGATATAAAGCCGTGCTTAAACAGGGCGATTATATTTGGTTTAAAACCGATAATAAGGCTTTGTTTGATTTTTCGCTTAACTCATTTGCGGAGGAAAATTTCAAGCTTGAAAATATCAGCCTTGATTTGCATAATTCAAAGTTTGAAGGCAACGTTATGACTGAATATGAACAACGCTTCTCTGAACAGGGTATGCCGATATACCGTCTTGAGGCGACATATCTCGGTTGGGAAGACAACCGAAAAAAAGAAAGCTAACAGAGAAGATAAAAAATAACAGTATGGCAAGCACCCTACTGTTATTTTTTGAACTGTAAAACAAGTTCTTTATCTTCTTTTGATATTCTTAACGATTCACGAATTTTTCGTACCGCCATATTTTGAGTGGTTGCGTTTAAATCGTTGCTTTCAAGAAATTTCATTGCTTTATCTCTGCACTTTGCGGCGGCTGTTGCAACGAGCCAGCCTTGCATCATTTGAACATAGTAGAAATCTGAATTTACCGAGTTGACGTATGAGAGCACTTTGTCGATATATTCATCGGTCAAATAAAATTCCATAAGGCAGTTAAAACCAAAACGTACAATCCACGGATTTTCGTTGTAGATAAAATATTCAACGTCATTTAAAAATTCATCTAAATGTTTCTTCAATCCTTTAAATGAAACAATGTCGCAAGTTTCCCAACTTGTGATTTGAGCAACGTATTGCTTGATATAGCCGAGCATTTCGTGATAATCGCACTTAATGAGCGACATAACCAAGCCTTTAATCATAATTTCTTCACGGTATGCGTTGTTTTTGCAATTAAGGAATGACGCGTAGTCACCTTTTGAAATAGCTTTAGCCGTTTGACGCAAGATGGGTACACGAATACCGATAGATTGCGTTCCGCCGGGAACAAGCGAGTCACTGAATTTTTTGTATTTTTCGTCAGCCAATGTTTTTAAGTATTCCGCAAATTCGTCATAATCTGATTGCGTCCATATTTCTTTTGTAAGCTCCATTATTTGTCCTTTCTTTGTCTGAAAATAAAAGAGTTGTTTTGGAATAAATCTAAAACAACTCTTAAAATCAATTATTCACCGAAACCGTCAGGGTGAGTTGACTGCCATCTCCAGCTGTCAGCACACATTTCGTCAATACCTCTCTTAGCCTCCCAGCCAAGTTCAGCCTTTGCCTTTGCAGGATCTGCATAACATTCGGCAATATCGCCCGGTCTTCTTGGGTCGATTTGATAAGGAATTTCCTTACCGCAAGCCTTTGAGAATGCCTTAACAATGTCAAGAACGCTGTAACCGTTACCTGTACCAAGGTTGTAGATGTGTACGCCTTCCTTGCCCGAGCAATGTTCAATAGCCTTAACGTGACCGATTGCAAGGTCAACAACGTGGATATAGTCACGAACGCCTGTACCGTCAGGAGTAGGGTAATCGTTACCGAATACGTGAACTTTTTCAAGCTTACCTACTGCAACTTGTGCAATGTACGGAAGTAAGTTGTTCGGAATACCCTTAGGGTCTTCACCCATAATACCGCTTTCGTGAGCACCGATTGGGTTGAAGTAACGAAGAAGTGTTACAGATAGCTTTGGATTAGCTTTTTGAGCGTCTGTCATAATTCTTTCGATAAATAGTTTTGTTGTTCCGTAAGGATTTGTTGTAAGAATTTTGTCACCTTTGTTGTCAGTTTCAACAATAGGAACTCTTTCAGGATCGCCGTAAACAGTAGCTGATGATGAGAATACGATGTTGTTGCAGTCGTATTTTTCCATAGCCTGCATAAGGTGAAGTGTACCTGTGATGTTGTTATCATAATATGTAAGCGGTATTCTTGTAGATTCGCCGACTGCCTTTAGACCGGCAAAGTGAATAACTGCGTCGATTTTATTTTCTGCAAATACCTTTTCTGTTGCCTCTTTGTCAAGCAAGTCTACTTTGTAGAACGGAAAATCCTTTCCTGTAAGTTTTTTTACTGCGTCAAGGCATTTTTCACTTGCGTTGTAAAGATTGTCAAGTACGACAATTTCATAACCTGCATTTAAAAGTTCAACACAAGTGTGGCTGCCTATGTATCCTGCACCGCCTGTTACCAATATTTTCATTAGCGATTCCTCCCTATATTTATTTAATTTTATTATATACCAATATAAAGCATTTTTCAATACTGAAAAATATTTTTGTTGGGATTTTATAAAAATATGTGGGACGTCGGGACAGCCTCCCTTACGAACGAAATTTTATTTATTCGGGCGACCAATGGTCGCCCCT